>ERZ724522.430-NODE-430-length-27642-cov-4.645956_pt1 | contig 27642 bp, 38 predicted proteins | sample MGYA00376055_ERZ724522 | MGnify/ENA primary metagenome ERZ724522 (study PRJEB28724, sample SAMN07190884) | wastewater metagenome | isolation source: effluent of sewage treatment plant in Hong Hong | place: Hong Kong | collected 2016-03-17 ...
GTGTGCAGGCCCGTGTTCACCAGGACCGCGGTGCCCCACACGATGGTGTCGTTCTTGAGGATGTAGTCCGCACCCTGGACGAACAGGCCCGCGCCGTTCGAGGTCGCCGTGATGCCCGCGCGGGTGATCGCCGTGACGCCCGTGTTGGCGAGGTAGTCGAACGTGTCCTGCCACGAGTTGAAGTAATACTGGACCGTCACCGTGCTCCCACGCTTGGGGGCGAACGGGAGGGTGATCGCTCCGGTGCGACCGTTGACCGCCGTGGGGGTCACCTGGACCGAGTCCACCAGGACCCTCACGTCCAGGGGGTTGGTGGTCGTGACGCCGCCGCCGTTGCCGTTCACGATGGGGTGGTTGAACACGAAGAACGTCGCGTTGCGCGAGGTCGCCTCGTTGGCCACGAACCCGATCACGTCGTTGGCATTGCCCTCACCGACCACGATGGACTTGTCGGCCGTGAGGCGCACACATGTCTGACCGAGGTTGTCCACGAAGGTGCTGGCCACCAGCGACCCGATGCCTGCCGTCCCGTTGATGGTCGCAACCACCACGGAGCCGGTCACCGTCGCGAGGGGGAGGGAGACTGTCACCTCGGGGAGGCCGTCCACCGAGAGCTTGAACTGGTTGGTGCCCGCAGCGAAGGTGAAGTTCTGACCCGTGCGACCGTTGAGGATCGCCGCCGTGGTCGTCACCTGGGCCGAGACCGTGTCCGTCACCAGGGTGTCCGTGCGGTCGAAGTAGTAGGTGACCAGCACCACGTCCGTCGCCGTCGGGAACTCGGAGATTTCCACGATGCCCTTGGCACCGTTGATCCCGAGGACCACCACGGGCTCACCGTTGAGGGTCACCGACACCGCAGAGGTGTCCGTCGCCGTCGTCCCCGAGCCGTCCCCGCTGACCAGGGGGAAGTTCCTGACCTGGAAGCGGTTGATGGTGCCATCGAAGGCCCCGAGGGTGATGAGCCCCGAGGGAGCGATGTTGGTCACCGCCCGACCCGACTCGTCCTCGTTGACGATCTGTTGGTCGATGGACGAGGAGCTCCCGCGGACCACCGGGAGGTTGGACTGGACCAGGATCTCCGAGCCCGTCCCGATGTAGAGGGGGACGAGGGGCGGGACCCCGGGCACCGTGGGAGGTGCGCCGAAGAAGGTCTGCGTGTACACGCCGGGGGGCGCGTATCCACCTGTGATGACACTGGGCATGGGCTGACTCCGTGCGATACCCCGTAGCTCACAGGAACCCCAAGGGGTGTTCCTTGGTGTGGAAAGCTCACAAGAGGCGGGGCGTCACAACAGGGTCCTTGTATAGGTAGGCCACCGGGCCAAAAGCACCAAACGCGAAGGCCCCGGACTTTTCGGGTCCGGGGCCTTCGCGTTTGGTGGGCTCAGGTCAGGTCACGGGTCGGGCTTGCTGAACACCCGCACCACCCGAGTCTCTTCGTGGGAGGTCACGTTGTAGGCATCTTCCATCCACGGGATGGAACCCGGCTCGCTGTGTTTCCCGCCGCCGTAGTAGTACGTCCACCCGACCCACGTCCCATCGGGGAGCTCCTTGGCGACCGCGGTGGACTCGTAGTTGCGGGACCACTCCGTGGGGAACCCGGTGTCTTCACCCGAGCACCGGACCTCTTCGATCGCGTCGTACCGATCCCCACTCTTCTTCTCCGCGTCGTAGAGGTCATCCACGTTGGGGCACGGGTACGGGGGAGGGGCTGTCTTGCGCCAGCACGCGAGCTTGTCGAGCACCAGCCACTTGATCTTCTGGGTCGGGGTCATGGCGGGGTTACTGCGGGGCGTTCATGAGCATGTTGGGGGACATGCCCGCCGGGAGGAACACCGTCCGGGTCTGGTTCGACGCCAGGACGGCCTTGGTGGCCTGGATGCGCTCGTAGGCCAGGAACTCCGGGGTGAGCGAGGCCGACAGGGCGCGGTTGGCGTTCGCCTGGGCGGTCGTGCGGATCGTGAGCATCTCCGCGTCGGCGCGGGTGCGGGCCACGAGGGCGGCGGACTCGCCGTTGGCGATGGTCAGGGCTCGCGCGGCCTCCTGCTGGGCCGTGAGGTTCGCCTGGGTGCTCGCCGCCGTCATCTGCCGCTGCCGCTGGACGTTGGCGATGGCCTCGTCGATGCTGTTCGGGAGGTCGATGTTGCGGATCAGGATGTTGTCCACGACCACCGAGTCCGTGTTCACCTGACGGCCCGCGAGGGTCGCCGCGAGGGTCGTGCGGACCAGGGTCGTCATGCGCGCCTGGAGCTCGCCCCGGCGGTCGATCAGGTCCACCGCGGTGAACTCGCTGGCCGCGTCGCGCACTGCGGTGCGGACGAGGGGGTGGACGATGTTGGCGTCGTACCGCTCCCCGAAGGTGCGGAGCACCGAGATGGCCCGCGCGCCGTTGAGGTGGAACATCACCGACACATCGAGCGCGACCGGAAGCTGGTCGCGGGCCAGCACGTTCACGCTGCCGTCCGCGGCGCCTTCGGTGCCCGCGCCCGCCATGGTGTAGGTCTGGGTCTGGGTGGAGAGGGTCTTCACGTCGGAGATGACCGAGCCGTACATGCCCGGCGGGAGGACACCTCCCTGGATCTGGCCGAAGCGGACCTCGATGCCGACCTGCCCCGGTTCGACCGTGGTGCAGGCGATGGCGCTGGCGAGGACTCCCATGAGGAACATGAACTTGGTGCTGAGACTGGACATCGTTGGTTGAACTCCTTGGCGTGATATTCCGCCTATGAGCGAGCGGAGTTCATGAACTCCCTCCGGTCCAAGCTCATTCGTCTGGCGCACGCCAACCCAGACATCCGACCCACCATCCTTCACCTCATCAGGACCGCCGGGGTCGATGAGATGATGAGCGAGGCAGTCGCCAACGGATGGGAGGAACTCCGGGGCATCGCCTACGCCAAGGCATCGCAGATCACGGGTGCCGACGTGGACGTGGCCAAGAAGTTCGGCCGCAAGACCGTGTTCGCCCGGTTCCACGGGACGGTGACCCTGTACGTCGTTCGCGACGACGGCCGGGTGGTCCAGGACTGGTTCATGGGGCTGCCCAACGACAACGCCATCAAGGAGTTCGTCCGGGTGTCCCTCATGGAACCCATGGACAAGACCGCGAGCTTCTCGCTGGTGAAGGAGACGGTCTCCATCCCCACCCTGGGTGGCAAGGTGGTGGATGTCAGTGCCCTGGTCCACGGGCCGTGGTCGATCTACAAGAACTTCAAGGGTGCGGGCTACGCGGTGACGTTCACCCCCACGGGTCAGGCCGTCTCGCAGAAGAACCCCACCCTCATGGACGCCAAGGCGTTCCTGGAGGCCCTGATCGACCGGGCTCCCGACCTTGCACGGGCCAACGACATCGGTGACGTGATGCGCCACAAGGACATCATCGTCGATCTCGTCAAGAACCCCCCGGCGGTGTCGGGTACGGCCCTCAAGGGTCCCGTGGAGAAGGTGTCCGAGAAGCGCGAGAAACTCATCGCGGACATCAAGGCCGCTGGCCTCGTCGCGATGGGGACCCGGTCGGGCAAGGCCGGTGAGTTCTTCGCCGCCCGCGGTCTCAAGAGCGCCCCGACACGGGCCATCTCGGTGGGCACCCGGGATGTGCTCCTGAACGAGTTCGACATGTACGACGAGAAGTGGAAGATGTTCAAGTCGGACCTCATCTCGGCCACCACCCCCGAGGCACTCGCCAAGTGGGTGGCCTGGGTGAACGCGGGCCCCGCCCGCGGTGATGTCCGTTCGTCCCGCTGAACCCCACCTACACATGCCTGGGCGTAACCCAAGCATGAAGCCCACCGATCCAAGCACCAAGCTCCCCACCACCCCTCCCCCCAAGGTCGGGGACGACGTGTACGTCGGCACGTCCCTGTACCTGTCCCACGGCGCGGACGACTTCCAGGGGGGTCTCTGCAAGATCACCTCGGTCAAGGTGGGCATCAGCGCCGGGAAGCCCGAGTGGTTCGTCGAGATCGAGGAGCGCCCCGGCCACAGCTACAACTACTCCATCCTCATGGAGTCGCAGGACAAGTGGCGGGAGCAGTTCGGGACGAACCGGGGCTACCCCGACCCGGACAACAGCCCCGAGTCCAACCGCTGGGACTAGCCCGGCTTCTTCTCGGTGATGGCCCGGCCGTGGTCCACCATCTTGAAGTGGAACTCACGGGACCGTTCACTGGCAGCACGCTGTTCCGGGCTCATCACCCCATAGGTGCCGTCCGGTCTCTTGGTCAGATCCCACCCTGTCACCCCGTTCGCCCGGACAACATCGAGCTTGTCCCGCTGGCGACCCCGGATGCCATTCCAGTTCTTCTTGGCAGACTCCCCCACCGCACGGTCGAACCCGTAGTCGATGGCCGAGATCCCGACCGACTCCGTGCGGGTGTCCACGTTCCCACCTGACACGGTGACGTTGACCCCGTGTGGAAGGACCCTAGGGGCGTCCACACCACATTCAGAGCACTTGGCAGAGACCGTGTCCACAGCCCGTTGGGCGGTGAAGTTCAGGCCACACTTCTCACACTGGAATCGGTACGTGGGCATCAGGACACCGTCTCGTAGCTGGCGAACTTGGCCCCGAAGAACGGGTCTCGATAGGCCGCGAGGGTGAGGCCCTGAGGGAGACCCCTCACCGTCTCTGCAATCGTCAAGATCCTCGGGAGGATGGGGACGAACGCGAACCAGTCGGTCTGCACCGTCATGGAGAGGGTGGAGTTGTAGAAGTAGTCGTCGCCGTTCTCATCGTACACCTCCTCGCTCTCCCCTCCCATGGACACCTCGGTGATGTCCAGCCCCTGGTCCACGAGGTTGCCCCGAAGGGTCGCCCAGAGGAACATCGCCGTCTGGTCCGCCATCTCCATCTGTGAGTTCACGTCACGGGCCACGATGTCGATGTCGATGCTCAAGTCCCATCGACCGCCGTACTCCAGGTAGGCGTCCTCGCGGGTGGGAGTGATCACCACTGCGAAGCGGTCGCCCTTCTGAGCCCGACGGCCGAAGGCCAGCACACACCCCGGGATGGCCTTGTTGTAGCCCATGTAGGGTTTGGCCTCCCACGGACCCGTGCTGGTCCCGGTGTAGCGGTAGTACGCCACCACAGAGACCCCGCGGGGCAGAGCCTCCCGGAAGTACACCGTCACCCCGTCACTGCCGACGGTGTACCTCTCAGGGGAGACAAGACCGCCTCCAGGGAGCTCCACCAGACGAAGGCTGTCCGGGTACGGGACCTGTTGGAGCACCCCCTCTGCCGGGTTCACCATCGTCAGGGCCTCCCCCCGAACGTCGAGAAGGGGGTCCACGTAGAACTGATCGTCCGCGGACATCTCGCAGTAGTAGACCCCAGCCTCCGACGGGAACCGGCCCCCGTTGGCCTGGATGGCCAATGAGTCCTCACGCACCCACTCCACGGAGGTGCCCTGGTAGCCCGGGATCTTGGCGAGGGTGGCGTAGCTCTGCACCGTCCCCACGAAATTGTCCGCGGACAACTGCACCCGGTTGGCATTCCCCGTCTTGACGATGATGCCGTACTGGGGCCGTTGCTGGAATGAGTACTTCCCCTGCACATTCCCAGGAAGGTCCGGGTATCGGGGATGGTTGGCCCAGTACCCTCGGATCTCCTGAATGAGTCGATTTTTTACTGCCTGGGTCAAGTAGTAATACACTATACACCCTCCCCAGGTGAACGCTCCCGCGCCCTCCTAGCCTTCTGGCTCTCGGCCATTTTCTGTCGTGTGCTCTCGGTGTGAGCCTTGGGACCGTTTCCGCCCCGTGCCTTCGCCGCATCCGACATTTTCTGGCGGGCACTGTCAGAGTTCTTGCGGCCCTTACGAGATTTGCTCATCAAAGCCCGAGTAGTGGCTGACATTGGGATGCTGGCCCACCTTCGTGCAGACGCCTCCCGGAGCGCGACGAGAGTTTCCGGGGAGTGTTTCCTACCAGTCAGGGCGGCTGAGATTTTGTCTCGCACCTCCTGTGTCCGTTTCACCCCCCGGGTAGAACCCCTGTCCGATGAGGGGCTGAGATTCACACAACCGAGACTGCCGTAGTTCGCATCGAGCCACCGTTGCTCGGATCGCAAACGGTCGCCCTCGTCTTCGATCCGTTCAAGGATGACGGTCTCGAACATCTGGTACTTGTTGTACACGTTCTGCATGAACGTGTTGGGGTGATTTCCTGACAGCAACCGCCACTTGTGATACCGCCAGCGAGCGAGAAAATCACACGTTCTGCCACCGTAGTAGTGGGTCTCAGAGAGACGGATCAGGTAGAGCCCACCACACTTCAAGTCACACCGTCCTTCACAGACCCGGGGCCAGAGGCGAGATAGGGACGGTGAGAACCGTCACTCCTTCGACGGAGGGTTCTTGAACGGCATCGGCAGTGGGATAGGATCATCCTTCCGGTTGGCGCTGACTGCGACACTGGCGTCTGCGGCCGGGGTGACCTCGGGACGGATGAGCGGGTACACCTTCCGCGGTGTCGAGTACGTGGGGGAAGTCCGCGACAGGTCCCAGAGGGACGACAGGGCCTCGATCTCACGGGCGCGGAGGAACCTCACGAGGTTCTGGCAGGGAGCCTTGAGGAACTCCTTGGCCTGGAAGTACGTGGTGTAGTAGTGCTGGTTCCGCTTCTCGTAGGCCCACCGGGTGGTGTTCTCCGCGATCAGCCCACCGAACGCGACCACGGGTGCGACCCGGTTCTCGATGCGCCGGTACCACTGCACCGCCTTGTTGCGTGCGGCCTTCTTGATGTCTTCGGGCTTGGGTTCTGAGCTCACAGGTAGTCCTTCCAGGCTTCGGGGATCTCGGTGTCATCGGACACGGAGATTTTCACGTTGGGGTTGATGGGCTCCTCACGGTCGAGGGAGACCGGGGTCTCAACCTCCACCAGCTTGGTGGTGGGATTGTGGACCCGTGAGTTCTCCGGGCGAACCATGTCGGGGAACAGCACCGCCGAGACCTCGGGAACCTCCTTGGCCTTGGGAGGTGCCTGCCACACGCCGTTGAGCTCCTCGGGGACCTTCATCACCGTGCCGCCACGGTTGGCGGTGGAGAGACGGAGGGTGCCTCCCGTGGTCTTGGCCTTCTCCACCCGTTCCTGGGAGAGGTAGTACCCGTTGGATACCATCTTGGAGTGGCCCGTACAGGTGGGGGCGATCCCCCGAAACACCACGGCACCCCAGCACGGCTCGGCGGTGTTGTGGTGGGCGTAGGAGCACGCCAGTTCGTCCGTGAGCTCGATGTCCAGGGGCTCGTACTTGGTCCTGGCCATCGGTCAGTCCTCCTGCATCGCTTGGATGAGCAGGCCGTTGGCGACGGCGTTGAGGGGGTCGGTGGCCGCGCGGACCTCGCTCACCTCGATGGGGAACTTCTTGCGCTTCTTCTCGAACACCGCCTTGAACAGGTCGAGGAACCCGCCCGCCTTGGAGGTGCCCCCCGACACGATGATCGGGACCGGCCGGGGGAGGGAGAACTTCCCCTGGATGGACATGAACTGGAGGGCGATCTGGTCGATCGCGTACTCGATGAGGTTGCGGTAGTAGAAGGTGATGGCCTCCTGGTCCCGACCCGCCGGGGCGTTCAGGTCCACGCCCTTCTCCTTGATGGCGCAGATGCGGGACGACGTGCTCCCGATGGACTTGGCCGCGCCGTTGTCGATCCAGTCACCGCCACGGCCCACCGAGAAGGACAGACCCTCGATGGTGTTCATCGCGAGGGCGACGTTGGTCATGCCCGCCCCGAAGCTCAGGCCGATGCCCGAGAAGTTCTCCTTGGCGGTCTCGGCGTAGATGATCGCCATGGCCTCGTTGCCCGCCGTCGGGGTGTACCCGCACTCCCGGACGATCTTCTCCAGCACCCCGCGGTGGTAGATCACGTCCTGGCCCGGACGGTCCACGGGGGCTGCGGGGACCGAGAAGTAGCAATGCTCCCCCGGCTTCTGCGGCTCTCCGAGGACGTTCTTGATGAGCAGGGCGAGGATCTCCATGGCGTCGATGTCCGAGGAGCTCACCAAGCCCGCCGACAGGGGGCGACGTGCCTCCCGGCCGAAGATGTTCGCCGTGTCCATCGCCGCGTCACCGAGGATGATGAGCTCGTCGGTCCGCTCCACGTAGGAGACGTTGGACATCTTCAGCATCTTCTTGGCGTCCAGGGGGAGTTCCAGGAAGGCGTCTCGCACCCTCCGAGTCTCGACCCCGGTGCCGGTCTTGCGCGCCGAAACGATGTTGCCTGTGCCCACGTCGCACCCGACGCCGGGTGTGAGTGAGGGTTCTGTCTTCGCCATGTCTGTACCCTACCGCTTCTTCCGTGCTGCCTTGAGAGCTTCTGCCGTGCCCGTGAGTTGAGGGCTGGTTGATGTCTCGGACGCTACCTTGAGATCCGGGGCCGTGACCCCACCCGTGAGGTTCGAGGGGATGAACATCTCCGACGGGGCCTCTGTCTCCTGTGTCGGCCACACCGATGCGGGCATCGGGGCGTGGGGGACTCCCCTTGGGAGAGACTGGACGTACGCCCGGAGCTCCGTGAAATCCACGGGAGCCGCCACGGGGGGCGGCTGTTGCTGGAGACGGGTGATGTCCGCACGCATCCCCTGGACCTCCACCGTGAGGCGCTCGATGGCCGCGAGGATGGGGTCTGTGGGGACCTGAGGCGGGGGCGGGCTGTGCCGCGGAGCCTGTGAGTGGGTGGTGTCCGATGACGTGAACTCATGCGCCCGGACCGTCGCCGCCGACCGGATGGTCTGGATGGTCACCGTCCCATCCAGCTTGGCCGCGGACAGGTCCCTCGACTTCATCGCCTGTGACATGGGGATGTTCACCCGGTGTCCCCGAGTGAGGTGTACCCCGATGTCATGGAGGTGAACGAGGTCGGTGAGACAGATGATGGTGACTTCACCGTTGGCAGTTGGCGTCATTTGGGGTCCAGGGCCTTCTCCATCACTTCACCGAGTAGTTCTCCCACGGCCCGCTCGTACGCACGGTTGATGAACGTGTGCTTCGCGATCTTGGGGTGGACCCACGCCTTGCCGATGGTCAACGGCGTGCGCCTCAGGGCAACCGTACCGTCCTTCTGGACCAATGGCACTACGTCCACCCCCTTCTCGTGGGTGAGCCAAGCCATCTTGTACTTCCCCCGGGTGCCCTCCGTGATGATCTCCAGCCACTCCCAGGTGGAGTAGATCACCACCACCCCGTTGGGCTCCACCGCGTAGGAGAAACTGTCGTAGAACTCCTTGGAGCGGGGCATGAAGGTGCTCTTCAGAGCGTCCTTCTTAGCCTCCTGCTTGAGGTACTTGACCCACTTCTTGCCGAACGCCTCAAGGGTTGGTTTGTCGTACTTCATCGTTCTCCATCGCTCGAACGAGGGCGTCAGACACCGCTCGGACTTCGAGAGACAGGCCGACGGAGTCGTCCAACAGGTCGAAGAAGGCGTCGATGTCCGTGTCGTCCAGGAAATAGACGGCGTTGAGGAACTCCTGGTGACCCAACACCCTCGCCGTCGTGGGGGTGTTCACCAAGGTGTAGAACACCTCGTCGTCGTCTGCCCCCACCACATGCCCGTCCCCCATCGCAGGGGACCAAAAGGGGAGGGTGGTGACACCCACCTCGGATGCCATCACCCGGTGAAACCGGGAGGGGTTCATCCGGTAGAGCTTCTGGCGGCGCTTGAATGCGGGGTTGTGCCGCATCTGCTTGTAGCGCTTCCGTGCCCGGAGCTTGTTCTGTGAACGGTGCTTCAGGTAGTTCCGGTGGGCCTTGATCTTGGCCTGACCCCGGAGACGATGCTGGCGATGGTAGGCGGCGCGGGAGCTCACACCCGTTGGGTGTGGATAGGCGAGCTACTGGCTGACGGGCGGGAGGGGCTGGCCGGTCTTGGGGTCGATCATGACCACCGTGCCGTCCGGGGTGAGGTGCCACGCCGCGCCCTGGGGGATGCCCAGCCGGGCTCCGAAGGCGTCGATGGTCTCGTGGGCCATCTTCTCCACGTCCGCCAGTTGGGACAGGAGCTTGGCCTTGTGGACCTCGGCCTGACCGATGGCGTGGACGATGTCCTGAGCCTGACGGTGCAGGCCGTGGATCTGCTTGGCCTCTTCGGGGGACAGCTTCTTCACTTCACCGACGGGTGCTTCCATGATCTCGCTCCTACAGACCCGTCCCCTTCACTGGTGGGTGATCGGTCTCGGGACGCTCACCGAAGGGGTGGAGTCCGACCGGGTGGGGTCTTGCGGGGCTACGATACCCGGATGGTGGGCTGGGCGGTGGCTGCCGCGAGACGGCTGGGCCAACTCGGCCTGCTCCTGAACCCGGAGGAGCTCAGAGAGTTGCCGGGTCTCCTTGGCGAGGGATGTCACGTCCTCGGCCTGTTCCCTGGCCTGCCGGTGGAGGTTCTCCACCCGTGCCGTCGCGCCCGCTGACAGTGGGGGGAGGGGGGTCAGGTTCGTCTTCCTCGGTACGGGAACCGAGGCGACGGACAACAGGACCACAACGCCCACGATGAGCTCGACAGGTCGAAGATACGGGTGGTGGATCATTGACGGGCTCCGGTGGGACGGGTTGAGACCTGAGCACGGATGATGTCGAGGATCGTGTGGAGTTCGTGGATCTGACCATTGGTCTCCTGCACGGTCAGGGAAATCTGGTTGATCCTCGTGTCCACCGACTCCAGTTGGGTCCGGTTCTGCTGGGTCTCGTGTCGAAGTTGCGTCACCCGCTCACGGGTGACGGACGCCTCGGTGTACATGGACACCCCCAGACCCAGGAGTGGAAGGATCAGGAGGGAGAGGAGTTTCATCCCCAAATCCAGCCAGTGCATTTTTGGATCAGGTGTGGCCATTTTGTTTCTACCTTCTTCCGGGGCATAGACCCATCACCGAGTCCGGGACCGCTTCCTCCTTGTCACGCAGACACAGGTGGCGCCATGTACCCTAGCAGCAAGAACCGCCGCTGGATAGGACTTCTCCCAAGAGAACCAGTCGCACGTCGGGTGGTCGCCCTCATGTCGAGCGAGCCAACGACACTTGAGTGCCTGGATTTCAGGGGCGAGGAGTTCGAGGTTGTGCTCCCGCACCACGAAGTTGGGGGGGATTCTACGATCTTCCAGGGAGGTGGTGAGCTTCATTTTGGTCTCTCCCTGAGAGACCGATAGACCAGGAACCCCCGGGTTGCGGAACGGGACCCCCAAATAGGAGCCGGGCCGGTGGACGTGTGTCCGACCGACCCGGCTGTGGATGCGGGCGTTACCTATCCTATGCCCGCAACGGTGTATGTCAGAACACATCCAGCAGACGGACACCGTGGCACCAGCCAGATGTACGAACATCCACCGAGGCCACAACGGAGCCAAGGACTCACAGTGCCCCCATCCGGCAGCGACGGGGAGAAAATGGTGCGACAAGTGCCTGTCCCGTCGGGCCAACAATCGCAAGCAACGAATCGCCCTCGGGATGTGCGAAGCCTGCTCCGAGCCTGCGGTCTCGGGAAAACTCCGGTGCCCCAAACACCTTCAAGGTGCCTGTGACAGGGCGAAACTCCACCAAGAGCATAGAGTCCGTGAAGGTCTGTGCGTGGAATACCATGGTGGACCACCACCCCATGCCACACATGGAGTGAGGTGTGAGATGTGCTGGTTCAGCCTGATTGGCAGGTCTGCTTTTGGTGTCAAATCCCGCCCGGCGGGACGTGCCCTTGCCCCTGCACTTCGTGATTTGTTCTATGCTCAGGGCGGGAAATGTGCGTACACGGGCAGGGAACTGGTACCCGGAACGAACGCGAGTCTGGACCACAAAATCCCCAAGGCTCTTGGTGGGACCAATGACCTTGAGAATCTCCAGTGGGTCGAGACCAATGTGAACCGAGCGAAGAACGCACTGGCCGAAGACGAGTTTCTCTCCATGTGTCGCGCGGTGGTGCAACACATGGAGAGAAACCGGGGAGCGGTCAGACCCCTGTAGAAAAAAGTTCCGCCTTGACGTACACGGTGAGGACCGTGCCGTCGGGGAGGACGAAGAACGAGCCCTCCTCCTTCTCGGCCTTGGACAGCTTCGCCTCGGGGTACTTCACCGCGAAGTCCTCGGCGTTGTACGCCGTGGCCGCGAGGGAGTCGGGGACGAGGCCGGTCGCGCCGACGTAAAAGGCCAGCGGGCGGATCACGTTGTAGGCGCGCTCGATGGCGAGGTCCACGAACCGGATGGCGTCCTTCACGCTCGCCTTGGCGTTCTCGCCCTTGAGGCTCGCGATCCAGAGGTCCGGGTCCACGCAGCCGACGAGCTTCAGGAGGTCCTTGAGCTCCTTGCCCGTCCCGAGGCCCAGGATGCCCTCGTAGATCGGGTAGGAGACCTCGTCCACCGCGTCCAGGGTCGTCCGGGCGGTGAGCTTCTTCACGCCCCACACCGCGTCGGGGAGGGTGATCATGTCGAGCGTGGGCTTCTCCACGTCCTTGCCGAGGAGCGTGAGGGTGAACCGGCGCTGGAGGTACTCGTTGCCCGACCGGAGCTTGTCCGCCCCCGTGATGGCCGCGGTGCCGACGTTGACCTTGAACGAGAGCTTCGTGTCCACCTCGCCCGTGGCGATGGCGTCCTCCAGCTTGACGTAGCTGGTGGTGGTCGGCGGGCTGAAGTTCAGGGCCGGGGTGAGGTAGTGGGCCTTGAGCGCCGCCACCTGTTCGGCCGTGAAGCCCGCGGCGTCGCCCTTCACCATGCCGTTGAGGATCTTGCCCAGCACCGTGAGGCGCGTGAGGTTCTGGACCGTGGTGATGTCCACGCCGCCGACGGGCAGGTCGTAGTCCACCAGCGGGAGGCCCTGGAGGACGATGTTGAAGGGCTCACCGGCCTTGGCCTCGTCGCGCGAGTTGGGCTGCACCAGGGTGAGGCCCAGGGCGCGGAGGCCGTCGATCACCTTCTGGTCCGCCGTGCGGAGGGTGAGGCTCGCGACGTTGAGCGAGCCGTCGCCCACGATGGTGTAGTTGTTGAAGCTCCGCAGGCCGTCGAGGGACACGCCCGCCACGCTGGCGATGCGGGTGGTCGAGCCCTTGGCGAAGAGGTCCATGGGCTGCGAGAGCAGCATGTTGGCCGTCGCGGTGTTGCGGTTGAGCTCGAAGCCGTTGACCTTGACCCAGCCGTCGCCCTCGCGGTTCTTCGAGAAGACCGTGGGCTCCTCGACCGTGCCGTCCGGGAGGCGGGTGCCGGGGATGCGCTTGATGCCGCGGCGCTTGTAGCCCGACGCGAGCGCCGGGAGGTTCACCGACAGGTTCTCCGTGTGCGCGTCGAGGTACGTCAGCACCTCCAGGACCGACGGACCCGTGGTGCCGAGGCCGTACTCGGTCGTGGGCGTGAACGTCGCGCGGTCGAACAGGTACCCTTCGGTCGCCGCCGCGAAGGCCGCGATGTCCGAGGCGACCAGCGCACGGGCGTGGCCCGCGAGGAGGTCGTTGCAGCGCGTCTGCACCAGGGCGTACTTGGCCGCGTTCAGCCGACCCTCCGCGATCTGGGTGCGGGTGTAGGCCAGCACCGGCTCGACCGGGGCGTCCTCGCCGTTCACCGGGGCCTGGAACGCCGTGTACTCGGCCTCCGTGAGCTCGAAGAGGCGGTACGCCGTCTTGTCGTCGGTCGCCGCGAGGCCCTGGACGAGGAGGTTGTCCGTGCTCCCGAGCACCTTGCGGGCGCTGGTGGAGACGAACATGGCGTAGCTGGCCTTGCCGCGGGCGATCTCCAGGGCCGGGGCCACCGAGCCCGCGAGGAGCTTCGTGGTGTTGTAGACGGCCTCGTAGACCTGCTTGATGTTGCGGGCCTGGATGCACACGCCCGAGAGCGCGTTGGAGATGCCCGACAGGAGGTTGTAGTCGCACCAGTCGCCGTAGCCGATGGTGTTCACGAACACGCCGGGGTGCTTCTTGAGCTTCTCGACGGTGCCCTTGATGGCGGTGGACTCGGCCATCGGGCTGCGGTCGTTGGCGTAGCCGTCCGTGTGCAGCGTCACGCACGTCACGTCGGCGTCGTTGATAAGGGTCTCGGCCATCGCGAGGCCCTGCGAGATGCAGGTCATGCTGGTGGCGCGGATCGAGCGGATCTCGCGAAGCTGCGGGGAGTCGGTCGCCATCACGTCGGCCACCGAGACGCCCTTGAAATGGAGCTTCACGTCGCCCTGCGACGAGTACGAGATGAGCGAGACGCGGAGCGACGGGTCGCGGAACTCGGTGAGGGTCAGGAGCTTCTCGATGGTGCTCTTCACGTCCCCGATGGTGCCGTACATGGAGCCGCTCCTGTCCACGCACAAAATATGATGGCTGGGCTTGCGCCCCCCCACCACCGTCTGGGCGGTCTGGTCCTCCCGCTCACAGCGGAAAAACTTGGTGGGGATGCCCTTGAAATTGCGAATGGAAAACTTGGTGGTCTGGGTCATTGGTGTGACTTCTCCTGGTTGTGTTACGCCCGGAGAGGCACGGTTCAGCCCTTGGAGTTCAACCCCTCACGGACCAGTTCCAGAAATGCGGTGAACTCCGTGGTGCCTGTGATGTTGCGCCCCATATTCGCGGCGTTGCACGCCAGGACGATGTTCCCCCTCACGTAGCCCTTCTCAGGGTCGAGACGGTCAAGGGAGGGTTTCTGTGGGTGCCTCTGTACCGCGGTGGGGAGGAGGGGCACGTTGAACCACGCACAGCGCCCACTCTGGGCCTCCCATAGAGCCTCCAAGTCCCCCGCTGTGATGTCGAACGCATAGTTGTTCTTCTTGGCTACGCTCCGTGAGGAGGTCACGAGGAGTTGAGCCCATTTGGTGACCTTGTAGTCATTCCGATGTTTGTCCTGCCGTGTGCGTACGCAATCCAAACACTGTCTGGTGCGTCCAGCCACACAGAATGGCGACTTTTGGAAATCGCCCAGAGGTTTGGTGGTGTTGCAGAGGGAGCACACCCGAGCGCCACCCTGGACAAGATCATCCAGACGCCTCTGCCGAGCGGGACTGAGCTCCGACGGTGGGTTCTGCATCCAGACCCGAGACCGTTCCTTTCGGCATGGTTTACACCATGACTGCCAGCACTGGTCCCTCTTGTTCCAGTGGAACCAGTCCATGGTGGCCGGGAGATCCTGCTTACAGTGGGAGCATCGACGGGTAGGGGGCGGTAGGTTGGGTTGAGCGGTGTCGTCCATACATAGTGTGTGGCCACGATAGGACCAGTATGGGGAAATACCATCCCAAGGCCCCCACTGAAGATTGGGGCCTTGGGATTATTTGGTGGGGAGCAGCCGCAACAGGGCCTTGAGGGCGGTCTCATCACGGACGATGTCATCTGCCATCGAAAGGATGAACCACAGGTCGTTCACGTCCAAACCATCCTTGACCCCGATGAGGATCCGCACACCCTGTGCTTTGGCGTACCCCAACTCGGCCAGCGTCCCGTAGCAGTCCAAGGTGGTGATCCACGCAAAGACCACATTGGCCTTGTCAATCGCACGGAGGCATCGGTCCTGCACCCCACGGCGGAAACCCTTCCCCAGGGTGCCGCCGCTACAGCCCCACACCAAAACGTCATCCACCACACCACCCTCCCCAGGGTCACCGGAGTCTCGCCCGGAGGCCCCGACCCCGTGTTGATCAGGACCGTGAAAACACCCGTGATCGCACCCCACGAAAAACGGACCCACATAGTGGTGACGCCCGAAAATCGCATTGTAGACGACCCCCCAGGGTCCCATGGACTCAGAGTCATCACTGTAATCGGGGCCGTGGTTCCTAAGACTAGGAACCAACGTGTGACGCCAACAGTTCTTTTCGATCTTGCCAGCGAGGTAGATGTTCAGCGGGGCCACATCACCCAAAGCTGATTCGTGGGTTACCATGGTGAGTATTACGCCCGGAGGGTCACCAAGTTGGGCTTGGAATCCGTTTTGTCGGACGCCCGGACGGAGTACAGGACCTCGTGGGCTTCGGTCCGGGTGGGGAGCTCCACCCGCGCCATCATCTTCTGGATGACCCCCCAAGGGACGACGTGCTCACGGTCGGAGTTCTGGGCCTTGAGGGTCGCCAAGGGGACCTCGACGTACACCACCCTCACCCGAGCGTCGTAGCTCATGAACAGGGCGATGAGGTGCTCACGGGTCACCTGGGTCAGATCCGTGGCGTCCCACGCGAAGTCCTTCTTCGCCCGAAGGTACTGCCGGGCGCTCTCCTTCGCGGCCTGCACCACGGACCCCTGCTTGTCCGTGGGCGCTACGTCCATCTCCTCCCGGAGGGCGTCCATGGAGACCACGGGCAGACCCGGGGCGTTGTCCCGGAGCCACCGGGACTTCCCGGACCCAGGGAGGCCCACCATCATCGTCACCCGGCTCCCCTTGGGGTCGGGGAGCCACACGTCGGTCGGGAACGACCCCCGGCTCTGGTAGTACTTCAGCCGGGTCGCGTCCGAAGGGAACTCGAACGGACCCGTCCCCACGCCAGCCTCCTCCCCGAACAGCCTGTACAGACCGATGTTCTCCATGGTCTCCACGATGCTGCCGCACACCCGCCCCGTGGCGTCGGCCTCGGCCAGCGAGGCCAGCAACTGGTGGGAGCACGTCTCCGCTGCCAGACGCGCCCGGAACACCCCGGAGGGGTCACTCATGGCGTGGAACGGGACTTGGTGCCACCGCACCAACCCGGCGATGAGCTCGCGATCCTGGAACGAGTATCCCTCCTGATAGAGCTTCTCGCGGGTGATGATCGAACCCACCCGCCCGTGACCCTTGGAGGTGATCCGGCCGTCGGATTCCGTCTTGGTCGTGGCGGGCTTCCCCACGTCGTGCAGGACCGCCGCGTCCATCAGGATGGACTGGTCCCGGTTCACCACGGAGTCCGACACCATCCGGGTGTGCGTCAGGACGTTGCCCTCCTGGTGCCACTCCGGGTCTTGAGGACAGGCTTCGAGCTCCTGCAACCAGGGCCACCGCGCCAGAATGTCGTCGAACGTGCTCATGATGTCACCACACTGAAAATATCTACGCCGGGGGCGAGGCTGTTGGGAACGATGGACTGGTCCGCCCAGTGCCGGTTGCGGTCCACCATCCGAGTCACGAAGGACTGACGGATGAACTTGTAGCGATCCACGGTGGAGTCGTCCGTCTCGTCCTTGAGGTAGACCCCTTCGGACAGATCCTCCGGGTCGGTCCCCTCCATCACCCTCACCGGGTCGATTCCCAGTCTCAGCGCCGTGGCCTTGAGATCGTCCCGCCACTGAGGGGTCTTGTACAGAGACGGCCGGATGAGGGCTCGAACCTCGTCCACGGACGTGAGCTCACCCTCGAACAGCACAGGGACCGACACCAGGGGGAGCCCAGCCAGGAGCTTCCGCCGGGCCTTGGTGGACAGGAACTTCTCGGACGCCCGGTCCCACACGTCGTACTCCATGAAGTAGTGGGGCAGAGCGTTGTAGTACACGGAGTGCTTGGCGTAGAGCCACTCCCCGAACAACAGGAACTGGTCCCCCAGCACGTCGAACAGGGCGTCCTGGTGGGTCACCGCCCAGCGGCAGAACTGCTTGAACTGTTGCTCCGTCGGGGATGCTCCACCGACGAGGTAGTGGCCCCGACACTGGAGTCGGAGGTTGGCGTCCGCGTCGAAAGACAGACCCGCGTTCGCACCGTCCACCTTCTCCTCGATCACGAGGTAGTGGCCACGGAGAGACCGCACGGAGACCTGAGTCCGGTCCACCTCACCCACGCCCAGACGGCTACCTTGGAGGTGCCGTGTCCGGGGGTATTTGAAGAGGTCCGTACTCATAGATCACACCGTGTGGTACTTGGCGACCCGCTCCTGAGGGGTGGACGTGAAGTAGTCGTCCAGGGCGCGCTGCGCGGCACCCGACCCGTTGTCCCGGTCGTACAGGTACACGTCCATCATGGGCGGGTCGCTCAGATCGACCTTCATCACCCGCCCACCGAGGTAGTCGATGTACGTCCCACGAGCAAGGATGGACTGCGCCTCCTCTAGGGTCATGCCCCCCGAGCGGCGGTTCAGGGCTCCAAACCCAGGGCTCCGAGCTTGGGCGTAGAGGGCGCAGAGGACTTCTTCGGACTTGAGACCATGTGTGTTTGCCATGGTCTCGTTACGCCCTAGTCAACTGGTGGCAACCACCATGTTCAGTCCCACGGCCACGGCGATGGCTTCTTTCGCAGCACGGCGGTAGTCGTCCCGCTCCCACTCAGGCAACGCCCACCACGCCGCCTCCACTTCCTTGATGGACTCCCGCCAGGACGCCGAAGGATCACTCCAGCCTCCCTCGGCCAAGGTGCCGAAGATCGCCAGAGCGACGGCTTCCAGAGACTCGTCGTTCACCGGGTCACCCGCCGGGACGGCTCGACGTTCAAGGTCGAGGATGGCTGCCTGGATCTTCATGCTCAGGCTTACGCCATGGCAGTGAGTACATCACCCCGAGAAACATCGCCACTGTTGGGGCCAGCACCACAAGGTACATGACCAGGACCACGACGGTCTCTCTTATGTCCCAGCTTGAAGTAGTCACCGCCCGTTGCCCAGCGATGACAGGTAGCGGGCCACCACTCGACGGGGAGACGGGAGAGCGTCCAGGATGACCTCCTCCAGCGTCCCACGGTCCACGGGCTCTCGCTTCTTGGAGGGGGTGGTGAAGATGAGGGGGACGGTCACAGCCCGCTCCGTGTCTTGAGATCCCACGGACCCCAGTGCTTGTACTGGAGGATGCGCTCACGGGCTTCCTCCCAGGTGTACGTGTGGAGGTTCCCGATGTGGTCGATCCCGCCCACCACGTAGTACAGGGCCTTGGGGATGCGGAGGTTCCGGCCGTTGGAACGGTCGATGACCGTGTCCCCATCCAGGACCCATCCGTGCCCATAGGTGATCCCCTCCAACGGCCCCTGACCCGCCACTTCACCGTGAACCAGGGTGAGGTTGCAGGCCGGGCCGATGAGGCAAGATTCCATCATGAACTTGCCTGCTGCCTCATAGCAGTCGCCCCGTGCAGTGGGCTTGGTTTTCCTACGTGGTGACATGAGCCCTCCTACGCCCGGGTTAGCCGTGCTTCCGGTCTGCGAACTTCTCCGCAGCCTTCTTCGCAGCCTCGACTGTCTCGAACCGGAACTGCTGGTCTGTGGGCTCCCCGCGGTTGTCCAGGAAGTCATCGCCCCGCCACTTACGGCCCACCAGCATCACGATGTACTCGTACCGGATGGGCTCAGACTTCTTGCGGGTGAGCCTCGGGGCCTGCATGGTCGCAACCAGGAGCTTCGTCCCATCCTTGAGCTCAAGGACCGGCTCATCGTCGGACATCTGCCAGTGGTGGGATGCCGTGCGGCCCGCCAGCAAAGGCAGGAGCCTGGGACGGATGTCCGGGTTCTGGTGGGCGAGACGGATGAGGTCAGAACGGAGGGTGCTCACGACACTGGGCTCTCCATAGGAGAATCACCCAAGGTCGGTGTACAGCCCATGGCCGCAGTTGTTCAGGCTCGCAGCGAGGGCCTCACGGCCCGCCGTCGTGCTGAACTTCTTGGCGAACTTGGATTCCTTCACCGTGACCAGACTCGCCCACCACTCCACACCCGTCTCCTCACACCGGAACCCCAGACGGAGGCTCAGGGCGTCGGTCACCGGGATGATGACCACGGGGTCGTTGCTGTGGGTGAGGTAGTCGAGGATGTCCTCGAACATCTGGCCCACGTCGGTCCAGGTGACGGGGCGAGACCCCTTGGACTCCTGGATGTGGGAGACCACCGGGCCGTAGATGCCACCCCACACCTCGAACGTGCGGGTGACCTCCATGTTGACACAGGTGATCTTCGCGGGGTCACCCTCGCGGCCCAGGCCCTTCTCGACCTTGACGACGGTGAACCCCACCAGCAACGGGGCCAGAACTTCGTGAAACGACTTCATCCCCGATTCTACCGGAGGCGATCTGCCCCCGGCATGGTCGCATCATGGACTCGCAGGCCCAGCTTCGGGAATCCGAGGCGGGCGAGGACCTCAAGGACCGGGTGCCCGAACAGGTTGTGCAGCGTCCATGAACGCTTCATCCAGCGAGCCCCGGCGGCTTCCAGGGCGATCGGGTGGATCACCAGGAGTGCCTCCACAGCCTCCGTGCCCTGGAGCTCGAACGTGCCGCTCACATCGGGACACCCGGGGTTGTCCAACCGGACGTGGATGGACCCATTCGTGGCGAGTTGAGAGAAATCGACCCACCGCACGGTCGAGAGCGGGACCACCTTCTTGCCCACGAGGAGGAACTCAGGTCGCGACATGGTCGGTCCTCCCGGACAGGTCGAAGTTGGCCTCGATGAACGAGATCACCTTGGCCGGGTCGATGTTCCTCGGAAACACCACGTTGGGGCCGTGCTGGTCGAGCATCACCGCCTTGATGCCGTCCCCCATGTCTCGGAGGTTCCGGGACGTGTTGGCACCGCACTCATGGCTCCCGCACTCGTTCTCCCGCTGGGATGCGACAGGCACCATTGAGCCCGGACGCAGAGGGACGTGTGCGTGGAAGATGCAGTCCACATCCGGGTGGTCCGCGAAGATCATCCGTTGGGACATCCCCCCGACCGAGGGCTTGGCTCCGTAGGCGACCACGTTGTCCACCCCCGTGGACTCGACGCGGACCAGCCCGGTCTCCGAGAGCTTGTTGAAGTCCGTCTTGCGGCGGGAGGTGAGGATCTCCTGGGGGGAGCTCCCCCGCGCAGCGAAGTGGCCGACGGTGACTCCGTTGAACGGCTTGTACGCCCCCCGTGCGATGCAGTGGTCCACCACGGCGCGGAGTACGGGGGCGATGGCGTCAGACCCCCACGGGACGGCATCTCCGGGGACCACCGTGGCGCGGGTGAAGTGACCCCTCGACCGCAGGGCGATCATCTCGGCCAGCCCACGAATGGACGCATCCCGATCCACCCCTTCGTGGTAGCGGGCCTGCTCGGGGGTGACGACCATGTTCAGCCCTCGCCGGATGTCGTTCGCCAGGACGAGGTTGAGGGAGTTCTCCTTGAGGAGCTTGAGCCCCGCGAGGTACTGCTCATCCGGGGTGGCGTTCGAGGTGGTCTTGAACCCAACCGCGAAGATGTCCTTGCGAGTCTCTCGGACCCTCGTGATGACCTTCTCGGTCGGGCGGAACGTCACCGTGACGTTCCCATTCCTGGACTGGAGACGGGGGCGGTGGAGCCCGATGTTCGTGGAGTGCCCACCCATGGAGAGCCCGTCCTGGTGGAGCTCCACGGGCTCGAAATCCACCATCGCCACGGGAAGGATGATCCCTCGGGTGTCGGGGTCCGCGATGAGGGACGTGAGCAAATCCCCCACGTCTCCAGGAGTCACGAGGTCCGAGACCCCCGCCCGGTTGAACATGCCACGGAGAGTGTCGTCGAGCGGACGACTGCCACGCGCCATCCGGGTGGGCACCACATGAACCGAGGTGGGGGTTGCCGGGTCCAGGGTCGCAAACGCCTCCTGGAGGTGGCCGTGGAGTTGCTCCCCCACCGTCCCGAACGCTCGCGAGCACACCGAGAAGTGGGGGGAGATGTCGGAGAAGGTTCCGCCCGTGACGATGTAGAAGTTCCGCATGGACGGGTTACGCCCAATGGGCGTGCTATACGCCCTCTGACACATGGACATCAAGACCATGGCAGCGCGGATCGCCACACGAGTTCTCACCGCTTCAGACCTGTGTGTGGTCTGCGGCAAGCCCGGCGAAGCCGTGCGCTACACGGTGAAGGGGGCGGACAAGACTCCGCTGTCTGGGAGGGTGTTCGTGAAGGGGACGGTGCTCTGCGAGCCCCACCAGGAGATGCTGGTCGGGGTCTGACAGGCTACTTGCTGGTCGGGGTGTTCGTCGGGGGGGTGCCCGAGATCTTCGTGTTGTTGAGGACCGGACCGCCGATGACGGCGTCGGGGTCGTCCACGAACTTGGTGCGGCCGAGAGCGCCCTTGGTGCGGGTGTGGTCGCGGAGACCCTTGGTGCCCGAGCTCATCGCCTCGTAGGCCGACCGGGTGCCGTGGCTGTCGCTCGTGTAGTTCAGCGCCTGCGCCGCGGCGACACCGAGGGAGGCACCCACGGCCTTCGCGTCGATGTTCGCGCCCATGAACACGAACGACCACTTGTAGACCTCGGTCTGGGTCTTGACCATCGCCTGGACCCGCTGACGGCCCTCCTCGCCACCGAACTCCTTGGACGAGTTCTCCTCGCCGTCGGTCATCACCAGGACGATGACGGTGCCGGGGCGCTGGTCCTCGGGGAGCGCCGCGAGGGCGATGCCCGTGTCGATGATGGCCTTGCCCAGGGCGTCGTACAGCGCCGTCATGCCCCGCGCGAAGTAGAGCTTGTTGGTGAGCTCCGGGATCTCCTTGATGTTCTTGGAGAGGTGCGGCACGTCGTAGTGGTCGTCGAAGAGCACCAGGGTGAGGGTGGCCTCGCCCTCCGTGGCCTTCTGGTCTTCGAGGAACTTGTTGAAGCCCCCGATGGTGTCGGACTCCAGGGCTCGCATGGAGCCCGAGCGGTCGAGGACGGCGGTGATGTGCGTGCGGTTGATGTCTGTCATGAGCAGGTCCTTGGGTGAATGGTGCGAGGCGGTGAGGATGGGGTTACGCCCGAAGGGGCATGAATGGGTCAGTTGGATTCGATCAGAAGCACTGGTACCCACGGCAGGATGACCGTCTCGGTCTCAGCGCCGGTCTCCTCGTCCTCGATGATCAGGTGCGCCCCTGGACGGTAGGCCGTGTCCACGTTGGTGACCTTGAAGATGTGGTTCGCCATGTCCCGCTCCTGTGCAGAGCAAGCGTCGCCCGTCAGGCGGAACCTCATCCCGATGTCGAGCTCCTCGGGCTTGATGCGTCGTTCGCTCATGGGTTCCCCTCGGGACGGTAGCCCCAGTTGGCGTTGGGGGTGTTGAGAAGCTGGTCCTCAGCCACGATGTCGTCGGCCTCGTACAGGCCCGCGAGCAACCGCTCCGGGATGCCCCGCTGTCCCCCGAGGCCGAACCGGGTACCGAGGATCGTGCCGACCATCGCACCTCGGGTGTCCGTGTCCCCGCCCATACGGATGGCCCTCGCCACCCCGGCCTTGTAGCTCTTGGCAGTGGTCGCGCACAGGATGGTGGATGCCGTGACCCCCACCCCTTCGTTGGGAAGGTCCGCCAGACCGGAGATCGCCCATCGCTGGTACTCCTCCTTGACGAAACGGTCCACCAGACGGAGAGACCACACCGTGGCCGAGTGCGGGTACCGCGACGCGAACTCGTTGAGAAGGAACCCCGAGAGGTCCCAGTACAACTCGAACCCCGTCGGCAACGGGTGGGTCTTGGCGTACCAGACCGCCGCCGCCATCACCCCCGCCGTGACCTTCGCCTCGGGGTGTCCAGGGTGGGTGAGGGCCGAGTCCTGGCAGGCCAGCGTGATGATGACGTGCAACGGCGCATCGAGCATCCCGAGCACACCCGACCGCATCGCCGCCCCGGTCCCACAAGGACCCGTCGGGTCACAGTTCTCGGGGACCTCCCCCCTGGAGTGAGCCGCCAGTGACCGAAGGATGGTCCCCCCCATCCCGCGGGGTGCCCCCACGAAGGACTCCCCACGGAGCCACTCCACGTAGCCGTCACGGACGGAGACGGACCCGTCCGTGATGGACCGGGCGAGGATGCGGGACATCTGGGTGTCGTCCGTCGGGACCCCAGGACGGTTCAGGAGCTCACCCCTGTCATGGTAGGGCTTGGGGAGGTTGGGGTAGTCGCCGGGGAGGTAGGTTTCCCCGTCCCACTGGATGATCGCAGGGTGGGTGAAGGGCTTCGTCTCGAAAGGCTTCCCGAGGGCGTCTGCAACAGCACACCCAAGAAGGGGGGAGGGGGTCAGGCTCATGCCTGTGTTACGCCCGAACTTCTTCAGGCGGTGCAGTGACTCGACACGCAGCGGCGCGAGGTTCCGGGGCAGATGTGCCCGCACCACCCGCAGTTGTTGGAGTCCGAGCTCGCATCCACGCAAGCGGACCCGCAGACGATCCTTCCCCCGGTACAACCGCACGAACCCGAGTTGCAGGTCGTGGGCGAGGCACACCGGGTCCCACAGGTGCCGCAGTTGAAGCGATCTGCCAAGAGGTTCTGGCAGACCCCGCTGCAACACCCCTGGCCCGGGCCGCAAGTCACCCCGCACGCACCGCAGTTGTTCACGTCGGCGGCGACGTTGGGGCAAGACCCACCACAGGGAGGCTGTCCCGACGGACAGAGACAGGTACCTCCCGAGCACGTCTGACCCGGCCCACACGCCCGGCCGCACGCGCCACAGTTCATCGGGTCCGTGGCCGTCGAAATCTCGCAGCCGTTGGTGACCAAGCCGTCGCAGTTGGCGTAACCAGCACCGCACCCGAACGAACACACCCCGCCCACACAGAGGGACGGCGCGGTGTGCGGGAAAGACTGGCAGACCGTGCCGCACCCACCACAGTTGTTCGCATCCACCGAGGGGAGCGTCTCACAGCCGTTGGTGAGGTTGCCGTCGCAGTTGAGAGTGCCCGGATCGCACACCAGGGCGCATGACCCACCCGAGCACGTCGCCGGGGCGTGGGGTCGCGCAGGACAGGTGTTGCCGCACCCACCGCAGTTGGCGGTGTCGGCGCTCAGGTTGAGACACACGGACCCGCCACAGCGGTCCTGTCCAGGAAGGCACGGGGGAGGCCCGAGGTCGATGGGGGCCACCGGGACATCCACCGCATCGGTCACATCCTGGACATCCGAGACATCGGGCGAGTCGGTCACGTCGGGGACATCCACCACATCGGGGGCGTCCACCACGTCCGACCCGGTGTCACGCGGCCCCGCATCGGGGAGAGCCACCTCCACCACGTCGGCTCCAGCGTCACCGTTGCCGGTGTCCACCTCCACCACGTCTGGTGCGTCGGGCGAACCCGCGTCCACGGGGACAGCCACCTCGGAAACAGCCGCGTCCACCGAGGAGTCCGCAACCGCCACCTCCGAGAGCGCCGTGTCCGGTGCAACATCTGGGTGAGCCACAGCGCCGTCTTCGGCGTTGAAGGGCGGGAGGATGAGCGCCGGGCCACAGCCCGTGAGCAGCATGAGGAAGGCGGCGGACAGTTTCATGTGGGTGGTCATTTGGTTTCTTGATCTCCCAACAGGTTACGCCAACGTGATTTACAAATCACGCAAGCGTACTTGCCCGCCCAAGCTTCACTTGAGGGCCTTCTCGAACTGGGGGACGAGTGCTGCGGGCAACCTCCCGAGAACGTAGAACGAGAAGCACTCCGCGAAGAACTCCACGTCGTTCTTCATCGAGTAGCCCGACGGGAACAGCTTCCCCTCCACCGCCTTGCGCTTGAGGATGTCCTCCACGGCCCGGATCCTGACCGAGATCCCCGACCCGAGCTCGTAGCTCAGTGGGGTGACGTTGACGATCTTCCGGGGGGTGAGCTCTCCCCGGAGGTTCACCGGGAGGAGTTCACCGGCCTTGAGTACGGGCACCTCCACCCGCCGGGCGTCCCATCCGAGCTTGGAGTACAGGCTGGAGATGTTACGCTTCTGTTCCGCCGTGGCGAACTTGAACCAGTACCTGTGACCGAGCTCGTGAACGAGGCTCGCAAGGTCGTCAATGCCCTTCTTGGCGAGGTTCCTGAGGTACACCTCATCCTCCGCGGGGGAGTACCACGCGAGGGTGCGGGACTGCCGAAGCTGGCCCACCACGAACACATCCCCGTAGAGGACCTTCTTGAAGTCCTTCACCGGGGTGATCACTCGCACGGCGCTCTTCACCAGGGCCTGGAGCTCCTTGAACTGCTTCTCCTTGGCACCGATGGTGTTGTGGACCTTGAACGGCCCCACCGTGGTGAGCTCCAGCCCGCCCGACGGCCCGGATGACTTCTCACCCCACGTCAGGGTCTCCAGGAGGAAGTTCAGCTTGGGGCGGTTGGTCTCGTACCACTGGACGATGTTCGACGGCACCCTTGCGAGCAGCATCAACCGAGTCGCCAACTCCAGGGCCTTCGTCTGGCCGTTGGGGATGGCCCGCGTCTGGATCGCCCACTCGGCCATCACCCGCCCAGTGTTCACCACCGGGACGAAGGAGTTCCTGAGGATGTACGGGTTGGGCCTTGGGACCCTGGACTTCTCCTGGGAGACGGTCAGGTCCAGGGCGGTCAGGGCCTTGTTGTAGGCCGTCCAGACCGCGCCCGGGTCCGTCCACACGCGGGAGAGCAGGTACCGAGAGGCGACACGGGAGGGAGAGAGTGCCATGCCCTCCACGGGGCATAGACGAAACACCCAAGATCAGAAGCTGCCTTGGCCGTCTCCGTAGTCCTCGTCGTAGTCCCGCTTCCCCGAGAAGGTGCCATCCTTCTGACACACGAACACGGGACGCCAGCGGTCCACACGGGCACCCCGTTGGATCTCCCTGACACGGGCCTCGGTCTTGTCGGTGCTCGCGACCCACAAGGCCAGTTGGGTGGCGTGGGGGAGGGTCTGCCGGTACGCGATGCCCCGCCACGTCCCGTTGGCGTTCTTCGCCTGGACGTGGAAGTCACCGTTCACCGGGCGTCGCATCTCTTCTGACATGGTTCCGTTACGCCCAAATAGGCGAAGCCCCGGCTTGTATCCTAAGCCGGGGCCTCTATCGTTGTTTGACCGTATGGGGGTCAACTGAAGGTGGGTCAATCCTCGCTACCGGCGTTTAAGTCTCACAGTCATGCTGAAGCCCTCGTGCTCTACGATTGAGCTACAGGTTCTCAAAATCCACGAACTGTGCGTGGTCGTGGGCTTTGAGAACCCGGCGGGAGTTGCACCCGCATCCAAGGGACGTGTTGCCGTGAGACGGTCGATGCAGCGAGAGAGTTCCTTCGGGTGTTTCTGTGTGCGAAACGTCTGATGGTTCAGTCTGACGGGTGTTCGCCTATGCCTCTACCGTTCGGCTACTCCCCCTTAGGGGGTGACCCACCTCCTTGCACAGGTGGGTCACCGGCCGCTCTCAGGGTCTGACTGCTAGTCGGACTCCAAGGCAGCGGTGGGGGAGGCAGGACTTGAACCTGCAAATTTTCGGCTACGACCCTTGGTTTACACAGACACCAGTGCTGGCACATCGCCCTCGAAACCCGCACTAGGGCTCCGAGGATTCTTTCGCTGGTGTGGCACCAGTGCCCACCAGCATGACTCTATCGTACCCGAGAGACGCGGCCCCCGGCAACGGGGGCCGCGTCTCTATCAGGTCACTGGAACAGGAACCCCAGGATGGCGTCGCCCATCTTGCGCTCGCTCACGCGGGCGGTGTTGGCGTCCTCGCGGGCCACCTTGATGGCCTGACGGAGCTTCGCGACGCGGGTCTTGAGCGCGGCCTTGCGGTCGGCGGGGATCGACCCGCTGAACTTCGTGGTGCTCCAGTAGCCCACCACCTCGTCCTCGTGGACCACCTCGACCTGGGCCGGGTGCTTGTCCGTCGCCGGGCTCTTGATGAAGGGCCGCGGGATCTTCTTGGTGCGGTGCGTCTCGACGGGCACCGTCGCCCAGCAGTTCTGGGCCGCGTCCTTCTCCCACCGCTCCGAGGGGTCCAGCACCGGGAGCTTGTCCACCAGGGTGGCGATGTCGGTGACCTGCTTCTCCAGGAAGAGCAGGGCGCAGACGGGGACGCCCGCCATGATGGTCACGCCGTCCACCACGATGTCGGCCTTCGCGCCCTGGTTGGCGTCC
>ERZ724522.432-NODE-432-length-27620-cov-9.408344_pt1 | contig 27620 bp, 17 predicted proteins | sample MGYA00376055_ERZ724522 | MGnify/ENA primary metagenome ERZ724522 (study PRJEB28724, sample SAMN07190884) | wastewater metagenome | isolation source: effluent of sewage treatment plant in Hong Hong | place: Hong Kong | collected 2016-03-17 ...
TGCATAGAGACTGGGCAGGCAAATATAGTGCCCGTACTGTATATTAATGAACCTCCGCCAGAAGCCCCAGAATACGCGGATACGTTTATAGTAGAAGTACTCGACATGCTACTATAGGGGAGAGCTATCCCCCCTATAGTTTTTGCACCAGAGAAATTAATAGTTAGTGTGGCAGAGTTACCAGTAGCTCTCCATACAGAAGACTTAGTCTCATTCTTAAGGTTATTAACACTAGTGCCCCCCTGCGTCGAAGACGCCGAGAGGCTCGTACTAGGGTCGTCTATTAAATTTTCGTATATTATACGTAAGTTATGTTGTGGCATTTACTACCTTTCTTAAAATTAGTCTCATGTACTGAGCCAAGGAACGTATTCTACAGGTGGCGGGTATCTAAGCTGTGTAGCTTCTGTAACAAGAGTTGCACTGAAGTCCCCTCCTGCACTACCTCCAACAGCAAAAGGTATTACCACATGTGTAGGATCCCAGGTTTTATCTCGTATCCTAAAGTCCGTACCGTCTACGTTAATGGCGGCGTCCTCTAAGGTATTATTAAGAAGTACCTTGTCCACTCTACCTATGGACAAATCTACAAAGAAGCCTAGTACCATATTATGCTTATTAAACTCGTCCGCTGGAAATACTTGACCATTTAATCCAGATCCAGGTAGAGGTGAGCCTCCCGAGTCTAAAGCTCTCATATCTAGCCAGCCCCCCTCAAATAAGTCTATGACGTGTGCAGGAGGATCTGCATAATATACGTCTATCGACGGAGGCGCTGAGGGATGAACTCTTATACCTACCGTGGTAGACGTAGTCATTCTATTTACCCATATTTCAAAATACCTCTTATTAGGAGCATATCCATTATTAACAGATTGGTTAGCCGCGGAAACAGTACCCGCCCCAGTAGCTCCTTTAATGAAAGTTTGATTTGCATCTGTTAGCTGTGGGAACCCTGCAGATAATGAAGCGCTCCAACCTAGGTCGGAAGTAGGTGTTGGTATAACTTCTGGGTACCCTTGTGGGGGTATGTACCCTGCTGATGAAGTTACTGGATAAACATGTCTGTTTTTGTTGATAGTAGCTGCAAAAAACGCTAAATCAATAGTACTTGCAATACTTGATATTGCTGGATCAGTAGGATCCCCGGGCACATTACCTAATACCAAATTACCAGTAGAAATAAATGAACTATATGAATATGAGTCATACTGAACACCATTTATACCTACGCTTACATGGGGTCCAACTATCTCGTCTGAGAATGACACGACTAAATGGAACCATCCTCCCATGGATGGGGGAGCAAGAGTTGGTATATTGTAGGATACCCAGAAGGTGCTTCCGAAAGATGAACCCGTGTGATTACCTATGTGCATTTCTCCACCAACACAAGCTATAGCTAGTCCTGAAGCATCCTCCGCTGCACCCAATAGCTTCCAATTATCAGGGTCAGTAGGTTTAAATAGAAACTCTAGTGTACCGATAAAAGTTGTACTGCCTAGTGATGGTACGGTATCAAACGTCAGGGTATATGCGTTCGCGCCGCTATCTATCAGTCTAATTATATTATCCCAAGTTCCTGCAATAGTCATCGGACCATTACCAGTACCGCCTGCGGTTAAGATATCTACTATTAGCCCATTACCAGAAGTATCGCTAGGGTCCGCTCCGCTAATTAGTACGTGTAGATGTTCGGCTCCGAAGTAAGGCATTCTCCAAACCCCTGCACCTAAACTTCCAGTTTCATCACCTTCAATATAAGGTATGTATATAATTCTAGTACCTAGCATTGCTTTTACCCACTTTAGACCTGCTCCTGCTAGACCTGCTGGCAGAAATGTTGCTGTAATGGTATTGGTACCCAGAGCCCCCGCATCAATACCGGCTAGTACAGTCTGCTCTATATTATTATCAAAACCAGACTTTTGAACTATAGATAGTCTACCATCTCCAGTAGCTCCGGAAGAACTATTAGCAATTAGACGTACAGCATAATCGGTACTATCACTACTTGAAGCGTGCAAGTCGACAAACTTACCAGCTTCTGTTACCCCATCTGAACCAGTACCTACTAGAACGTTCCAGAATGTAGTACCCGATACGTGTCTACCGTCTACCATGTCCGCGTTTAGACCAGTACATACTGCTGTGCTTGTGGTGATAATAGGAGCTTCGCCGGTTAAGGGGGTAATACGTACGCTGCCTTCTGTCACTTTTACGTGACCTACAGCTAGTAAAGATCCTTTATCAATGCCATCGGCTAAGGTGGGGTTATCATTGTACGCTACTACGCCCCACTCTGTAATACCAAGAACATTACCTTTTACTCCACCATGAACACCTATCGCAGTCGTAGACCCCCCTGAAGCGTGCCCAACAAGTCCGTAGGATGCACCTCTACCGACTACTCCAGTACCTTCAGTTGGGTTTTCGCACCAACCTACAACACCATACTTACCTATTGTATTATTGGTAATGCCATAAACGCCTATCTCCGCAGTACCTATGGTACCAGACCCATTTACGTTCCCTAATAAAGCAATTGTGTAACTTGCTGTGGAAGTGCTTGGCCCCATAGTAGCGTCAGATGCTGTAGGTGCGTATAGATTAACTGCTGAGTTACCCGCAAAAATACCGTAACCAGAAGTATTAATACTACCTGCAGTGAGCGTTCCCATATCTGCCGACAGTGCTTCTAATTTACCTACTCTAAAAGTAGCTAGGAATGCTGGTCCTTGCCATTCGTATGTTGTACCATCAAACGTACCCGCACACTGGAATACCCATAGGTTAGATGCTAGCGCGCCGGAAGGCGGAGAAGTATACCAAGTAGTACTAGCCGTAGCATGCGGGGCGTTCCCCACAGTAGCAGCACCTGTTGGTACACCTACAGAGGCTGGGGAAGGCATACCTGTACTTTCTACTGTTTTATAAGCATAAATAGCGTTAGCTGCTACACTTACTGCTACAAATTTTGTAATAGTAAACGTCTTAGCAACCTGCATAGTACCCTTAGTTGGATGATTATATACAGCCAAATAAGTTACAGTGGCCGCATCAGGGGAAGCGGTTATGTTAGCCGATACTGAGTAATCTCCTCTTGTACCGGGAGAGTTGCTCGGAGACGGCGGAGCAGTACTAAACCCAGTTGAAGATTGAACAGAGAAAGTACAATCCTCAGTAACATCCAACGCCCCGTAATACACTTGAAACTGACCCGCCGCACCCACGTAACTAGTAATGGTATTAGCAGAATCTGTAGGTAACCCGTGAGAGTCGTTAGTTAGTATACCGCTGAGACCGGCCGATTCATACACTTTAGTTATAGTTATTCTATCAGTATATATTTTATTATGATAAGAACTACCAGGCTGATTGTGGGTGTATACGCATTGAAACTGAACCTGATCCGTACCCATATGAGTGGATGGAGTAAATGCAGTCATCTGCCCAGTGGTTGAGTTTACCGTAGCTGTGCTACCAGTGAAAGTACCTGCTAATACAGACCAAACGTAGCTAGCAGTACTAGGGCTTCCCCCATCGATAGAACTGCCTCTTAAGACGCTTAGCGTTATACTATCAGGTGCGTGAACATCAAGCTCACTGACAGAAGTGATTAAAGAATTAGATTGACAACTAATACCTTCACCAGCAGGACCTTCTATAGACTTGGCTAACGTAAATATCTTGTCTATACTTAGAGAGCCTTTTACAGGATGTACATACGTGGCCCTATAAGTGGCAGTAGCTACAGCTACAGCGTTAGATACTCCGGCAGTAACAGAATAGTTACCCTTAGTCCCGTAATTATTACTGGGCGCTGCAGGACTTTGTCCAACATTAAATCCGTAGTCACTGACTAAAGAGAATGTACTGTCTTCTGTAACGTCCACCGTGCCGTAGTATACCTTGAAAGTACCGGAAGCACCAGTATACGCTTGCACTGCTCCTGTATTGTCTGATGGCAAACTATGATTATCATTAGTTAAGCTACCGCTTAAGCCAGCGGCCTCTCTTAGTTTAATAATAGTTATTTTATCAGTATAACTACGTCCATGATACGGAGTGTCAGGTTCGTTATGTGTGTAGGTACATTGAAACTGTACTTGATCAGAACCCATAGCTGTAGCCGGATTAAACGCAGTCATTTGCCCAGTAGCAGCATTTACTGTAGCAGTGCTACCAGTAAAGGTACCGGATATTACTGCCCAAACATAGCTAGTAGTACTAGGAGTTCCGCCGTTTATAGATTCACCTCTACGTAGAGTGAGGGTTATCGTGGAAGGTGTGTGAGTATTGTTATCCTCAACCGCTACCACCATAGAGTTGGTTTCAATTGCAACAACTTCCCCATCTGCACCGTCGGCACCATCTTGTGCTAATATCTTAGGTACTGACCATTCATCTACATCAATATTGTCTGTATCTAACGAATTAAAAGCTACCGCCTGTATAACCCATAAATACTTTCCACCAGTAGTTGGAATAGTTGTATTCCAGCCATTACCTGCGTCAGAGGGTGTGGATACGCCTGATTCGAAAGTATAGGTAACTACAGAAGTAGGTTCTGCTACGGAAGGTGCTGTAGAAGATGTTGTGCGTTGATATAGGTAAACTATAGCAGTTTTAGCACCGTCTTTTGTAAGAATAATGGGGTCGGCCCAATCTTCTGTTAAAACTGTGGCTAAATTATCTCCATCATCATCTACAGGAGTGCAAGCTATAACATAGCAAGGTTGGCCGTTGCTAGTAGGTATTGTACGTGTCCAACTGTTTGTTGGGGCTGCTGTGAAATCGTTTATACTGTAATCAAATACATTATCATCCGGCTTATCGCTATCTGTGAGAACAGTCAGTGACCTTCTATACAAATATACCACACCTTGTTTAGTACCTAGAGCACTTTCAGGAGTTAGCCAAGCATGACCGTTCCAAGGACTGGTTACTTTTGTAGTTTTATCAGTCCAAGTATCTCCAATTTTTTCGTCAGGTTGTTCGTCTAAGAATAGTGTTGGACCATAGATGTAATAACCGTTACCACCGCCACCAAAAGTCTCAGACGTACCATTTAATAACACTACGCTAAAGTCCACCGTAGGTTCTGAACCTGACTTGGTATATACACCGGTAACACTTAATTTAGCCCAACCGTCTGTTAAACGTTGAACAACGAATGAAACGTTACTATAGCCAGATCCCACACTGCTTACAGCAGTATCTTCTACTAATGAAGAATTCACACCCTTTCTTAGAGTACCACCACTAGCAACTGCTAGTTTTAAAGCTATACCATAAGATCCACTATTTAGCTTTACGTAGATTCCAACTTTAAAGGGGGTTGAACTACTGGTTAGGGAAATCGCTGTCCCACCCACAACCCTGTGTGCTCCAGCTCCTGTAGCTAAGTAAAGCAGTGCTTCACTACCCGCTGGAGTGGTTACACCAGTGGCTACGGTGCGGTTTAATCCCTCAACTACAGGGTCAAAAGTATCTGTAGCTTTATTAGTCCAAGGCGGCCCATCTTTCTCAGCTGTGATAGGCGCTAATCTATAGTACCTAGGCACTGCTGCTTGTAGAACTAAATCTCTATCATTAACAATTGCTGCCATTTTATACTAGTACCTCTACTTCTATAGATTTGGTAGCCCAATTTACATTTAATCCAACAACTTGCCCGGACTCGCCAGACTCTAAATTAAATCGTGGATGTGTAATAGAAACCGCCTGTCCTAGCACTAAGCTCATAAGTCTAGGAGTACCGGAGAATCTAAATACGGTTTTGGGGGTTTTGAATAGGTTGTTTAGACGCAGTGCTTCTGTAGACGCATGCGTTTCTTTAAGTAATAGAGTATTTTTCTGAATAGGCTCCGCGTCCAGCTTATACCTAGCTTTAACTGCAGTATCTTCAGAAGTTACCGTGTACCATTCTTTTGCAAACATTTCTTTATGTTGTTCAGGTATGGCTGTTAGAAGCCCTGTTTGTACAGTCCAATTTCTGCAATAGCCTAACTTAGTAGACGCGCTAACAGGTATACGTTCTGATATTTGTAAGGTATTTTCAATAATATCTTTGGTGGTTATACTAACACTAGATACGCCGCTTATGGGTGTGCCAAATCTTAATAGACGCAGTTTACCTTCTCTAGTCATAAACAGTTGGCCTCCAATACTGGCTGCCAGTTGCTGACATACGCTAAGAACGTTTTCACGATCCCCTAAGTACAGTCCTATATATTCTGTATTACTAGTAGCAAAGTTTAATAATTGTGGTAGATCGAGATCTGCCGCAACCAGCCTATTATCAGAATTAGCTCCGTATTGAGTACATAGTAATGCTATTAAATTAGCAATATTATTAGAGTATACTGCCGATAAGCTGCCTGTAGTAAGATCAACGGACTGTTTTACGCCTTGTACTGAACAAGTTATAGTTCCTGCGGAAGGCGCACCTAATTTAAAAGTACCGGTAGCTGTATCTGAGATTATCGCTTCTAGAGGAATGCCATTATCTCTTACCTCTATCAACCTTTCATTAGCACCCGTACTATATCTATATTCTAGCATACTAGGGTCTACTAAAGTGGGCGAAATATTATGAACTTCTCCAAATACTAGCGGCGTCACCTGATCTTGGTTCTGTTGACCTCCGGCCCAGACTCCGTACGTGCCTATCTTATCCTCAGTTACAGGACTGTTTAATCTTTCTAGCTTATCGCGTAATTTTATGTTAATTACGTCATTTTGGCTACTACCAATGTCGGAAATTATACCATTAAAAACTATTTTAAAAACTGACCCAGTTCTTAATTCGTTTAAATCTGATACACCCCAAGATGGATCACCATAGTAAACTACGATAGGTCTATTAACCCAAACATAGTTATCTCCTAAGAACGCGTCGAACCTTCCATCCGCGTTACTTATAGAAATGTCACCAACAGACATGGTTACATTACCTTCTCTATTTAATTTTTCAGAAACAGTTACACCGCCCATAACTAAAGGGGCGAAATGGGATACCCCATCAGCCGTTAAGTATCCTCCGTTAGAAAATAATACGGTCTGTTCTTCTGCTTCTGATACGTTATACACGGTGCATTCTACTAGCACTATTCTATTGGCATATTGGTTTTCTAGCCATGATTGTGAGTAACTCATGTTTCCCCTTTTAATGTGTAAGTAGGGCCCGAAGGCCCTACTTATCTAAGTACTACCGTATTCTTATCTTTATTCCAAGCAATAGTGTTAGCTGCACGCTCAAAACCTTCTTGAACCTGTGTAGCCACATTATTACCCGACCTAAATTCAGCAGTAATTAGAGCTTCGGTATTTGCCCTACTTTCCGCCTTAAGTTGTACGATTTCTTCTTTTAGATTGTTAATTTCTGTAATAAGTTGTCTGGTTAAGTCATTAGTTGTTTGTGAATTGTTTTGAATATTTATAACTGCCTGATCTACTAACGCTTCCTGTTCCGGGTTAGGATTATTATTAATAGGCTCCATTAAGTTAGTACCAGCTGTTAAACCTGGTATATTAGGTATTACAGCATTGCCAGTAGGCGATACGGATCTTACAGCGTCTAATAATGTTTGCGGTAGATTTTTAATTACTTCAGGTAAGCTAGCTATATAAGTATACAACTCGTCCATTTTGTACACGGCGGATAAATTGTCTGGAACCTTAGCTAAAGCATCTGCTGTCTTCTTCTGAGCCGCAGTTAATTCTGCTGTTAATTGAGCCACTGATTTAGTGTTTTCCTCAATTTTTTGCAGTTTCTGCTTAGACTCGTCAAGTACTTTTAGTTGCTTTTCAGCATCTGATAATTCAGTTCCCGCTGCTGCGATAGCCTTATCAATAGTGCTGAGTACAGTATTAAAGTCTTGTGTGTAAGGAGTGCCACTAGCGTATAATACACGTGCCGCTTCTAGGAAGTCCGAGGTGTTGCCCTGCAACTTGTCTCGTGCTTCTTTCTGCGCTCGTTTTTCTTCCTCGGTAGTTGCTACGGCCATAGCTTTCGCTGCGGTTTCTAAAGCAACCATTCGAGTCTGTTCGTACTTTTGTAGAGGCGTTAGGGTCGATAAATTACCTTTTAATAAACTATTACGGTAGTCTTTTAGCGACCTAATATAGTCCCTTGTAGCAGAAGTAGTATCTTTAATTGTTTGATACTCTTTCTCTTTCAGTTCTAACTCTTTCTGCTTCGCTTCTTCTAGCTTTTCTCTAATGGCTTCTTCGTCTTCAAGTGCATAAATAGCTCTTTTAATTAGCTTATCAGTACTATTTAAGCCTTTAAGTTCTCTCTCACGACTTAAAGCTACTGCTTGGCTTTCCTTACCGCTCTTGTTCAACAACTCAATCATTAAATCCTGAGAATTGTTAAAGTCTTCCACAGCAAATTGCCAGCGCTTAACTGCACGTACTTGTTCAGTTAATCCTTGTAGCTCCATCTCTCTTTGTAGAAGCATCTGATCGTAAGTAAAACCTAAAGCTCCAAGGACCTCTATTTCAGCATTTCTGACCTCTAGAGAATCTTCAATGGCCCAGATTACCTTTTTGTAGTACTCTATTTGGGCTGCTTGTTCAGGAACTAGTTTTCGTACTTCCTCGATTTCTAAAGCTCTTTGTGCTGCTAAAGCCTGAGTCTTATTACCTAACAGTTCTAGACCCTGTATTTCTAGGTCTATTAGCCTGGTTCTATACTCTTCCGCCTTTAAGCGCTCTTTTTGCTCCGTAGCTTCATATACTTCTGCGAAGCCTTTAGCCACTTGCATTAAGCTAGCGTATAGTTCCTGCTGTGCTGGTATTGTTAGATCTAAGCTTTGTACTAGAGCTTTGAACTCTTCACGAGTGTCAACCATACTATACCCTAGCCTAGACATTTCTTGAGTTACTGCTTGGCGAATAGGCGCTAAACGTTCGGCTTCTGTTAAGAACTCGTCTCTAAAGAATCCGATTTGTTCAGTGAAGGCATCTAGACCTCCTACCGCTTCTAGCAGCTTTTCTGTAACATCATACCCTAAGGCTTTATTAGCAGATTTTAACGCTGAAGACTGTCCAATAGCATTTAATCCATCGTTTAACTTTTTATTAGCGTCAACTACACGTACTACAGTTTCTAACATTCCTTCGCCGAATTTTTGGAAGCGCTTCATTTCAGAGAATAAGGCGTCAGCGGTGGAGTCTAGCATACTGCTAATTACAGCATTAAACTCTTTCTCTAAGTCTTCGCCTTTTAGTCCTCTTAAGCTTAATAGTTGATCGAAACTGATACTACTTAAAGCAGTGTCAATATCCTCAGCAGTTTTACCTATTTTAGACCCAACGTCTTTAAATAAGTCTGTTGCATACGAGAATACAGAAGCAACAGCCTGAGTAATTTCAGGAGAAGCACTTTGAACATTAGTTGCAATACTAGTACTGGTCTTTTTACCTAAGCCCAGGAATCCACTACTTGTAGAGGTGGTTTGCACAGTTTCGTAAAAATTAATAAGCCCTTGACCGCCCTTAGCTAAGTCTTTGAAAGTACCAGCCAATTTAACGCCTGAGTCAATAATTTCTACGGATTGTTTCTTAGAACCGAAAATACCCCATAAAGACTTGCTACCGCTAGAACCCTCTACGGTGCCGAAGGCACTTCCGGTGCGGATGCCTGGGATACGATATAGGGAGGTAGATACACCACTTATGGCTCTATTAATACTTTCTAGAGCTTTTAGCATTTTGTTATCGTATGATAACCCTTCAATGGTGTTTTCTTTAATAACTTCAAGGGATTTCTTTATGGATTCTGATTTCGCCTCAGCATCACCAAATACTCCACCGCCAGATTCTACTTTCTTACCGTCTTTCCACGCCATACCCGTTCCCTGGGTTTCTTGACGATCTTTTGCGGTTATCCCTCCTGGCATGGCTGCTGCTCCGCCTTGGCGTTTCCCTGTAATGGAGGCCATTAAAGCGATCATAGCTGCAATACGCGCAAATGCCGTATAAGGATCCCCACTACCTTGGTTGGTAATAGCTGTTGTAGCATTAGCAGCAGATTTGGCAAATCCATTAGCTACAAATTGCGCAGTTGCCGCAATATCAGATGCTAACTCTTTAGCTTGCATAACCATCTTGTAAGCATGCATCGCTTTCTCGATACCATCTAAGATTCTATATCCTGCGGTCTTTTCAGACATCATGGATTTAAAGCTAGACAGTACTGCCATATTTGCTTCAAATTCTGCTTCTTCTTTTTCTTTAGCGTATCGTTGTGATGCTTCTACGTCTTCTTGGCCTAACCTTATACGTTCAGCCATAGCGTCAACATTACCTTTAGCTATTAGTTCGGATAGTTCTAAGTCTCTTTTCTGTGAGGCTTCTTTACGTTGATTGTACTTCTTATCTAGACTATCTATTTTCTGTCTACTTGTAGTTGCCGATTTAAATAGAGCACTGATGCCTTTTGCTTGTTTTTCCAATGCCGTTCCGCTGAATGCTTTCTCCAGGTTGGCCGTCATTTTATTAACCTTGGACATTTCTTTAGCTTGCACTGCTAATAGAGAGTTATGTTCTACTTGCAGGGCGTTTCTGGTAGTTGCAAGGCTATTTAGTTCTGCTGCCTTACTGATTCTATCGTCATACAACGCATTGATTCTTGCTTCCTCATTAATATAAGAAATGTCTAGTTCTTTGTTTTTCGCAGCTTGTTCGGATTTCGGGGCGAGAGCTATAGATTTTCTAGACGCTGCGGTTTTAACGTCTAGCTCGGTTAGTTTACTACTTCTCTCTTGTTCAATCAGCTTCCTTTCTTGTTCATAGTCTCTTATTAGTTTCTGCTTTTCCTGTATAGAATTATATAGTGCAACTTCTTCTTTTAAGTATCCTACAGATTCCATATAATTGGAAACTATAGAGGCATTAAGATCTACTTTTGCTTTTGCTATCTCGTAAGCGGTTTCTAGTTGCGTACGCTCCCTAGTAGCGTAATCTGCATTTATCTTTAATTGATTGGAACGCTCAGTTTCTATATAAGAGATTTCTAATAGAATATTCTTCCTCTTAGCAGTTTCTTCCGCTTCTTGCAGTGCAAACTGATAAGTAACTTCGGCTGCTTTTCGTAGCTCTGCGCCGTCTGGGCCCTTATTACGAAGAGTTACTTCCTCTAAAGATAGCTTAGCTTGTTGTTTAGCTAACATCTCTTCTTTAGCTATAAGGTCTTTTTGCTTAGCACTGGCGTAAGTATCTTTTCCAGACACATTACTTATAGTACTAGATATCTTGTCTTCTACGTCAATGGCTGACTGCATGCCTTTTATAGCGGCCTCAGTGGCTTGTATCTCTTGTCTAAGTTGTGCTAAACGTGCTTTTTCCGCCTTAGTTAATTTATCTGAAGTATCCGCAGTTGTCTTTAACTGTTTATCAAATATTGATAGGAAGGATATTCCTTCACCACCTGGAGCAAAAGATTGCTTTAGGAAGTCCGTAAAGGCTGCAGGCGACTTAGCTGCTTGTTGTATTGCGGCATTTAGCCCCAACATGAATTTAGACGTGTGTAATGCAGTTTGTCCTGATTCATCAATAGCAGTACTAAGCTCTTTCTGTATTTCTTTTATATTAGAAGATGAAACACCTAATTTATTAGTCTCATCACCTAATCTCTTTAATTTTAATGCAAAGTCTGCGACTTGTTGGCTTTTGAAATTAAAGTTAGAATCTATTTTTTTCTTAGCTAGAGCTTCGCCTAAGCTTTCTCCGGCTTTTGCGGCAGCTTTTACTCTCTCTACTACACCAGCTATAAGATCTCCTTGTTCCGCGGACTTTAGAGATAGTTTAGATTGAGCCTTAGATAGGGCTTCAGTACTTATGGCCATTCTATCCATCTCAACTACATACCTACCTCCGGTTTCTTTTACCGAAGATCCAAAGCGTAAAATTGCTGCATCTACTTTTTCTAACTGCTGTAACCATTCTTTTCGTAGACTTGGGTCTAATGTAGTGTCTTGGGCGGCGCCTAAAGCTACGTTCCTATTCCTTTCTAGGTCTAAGCGTATTTTTGCTTCGTCCTTCGATAGTCCTTTGGTTATATCTTTGTTAATAGTATTTGTTGTTTTTTCTTTTGCTGCGTCTGCTTTCGCTTTTTCATACTTAACGAAGGCATCATAATCAGCCCTATAAGCATTCGTTCTAGCTTTTACGTATTCTTCAGCACTTTTAGTTCCATCTTCTAGAGCCGTTTTGTTTGCTTTGGCTAAAGCCTCTGCAACGTGGTTTACTGATTCGGCGTATTCTTCCCAAGCTTTTTTATTCTTCTCTGCTTGTTTAGCTGTGTCTGTCTTGAAGAACTCAATTAATTTATCTCCAAAAAGTTCCCAAACAGTCCATGCTATCATTAAAGGACCAAAAGCAGCCCCTATTAGCCTAAAGGCGCTAGAAGCTACCGAGGCCATACCAGAGAACACCGCTCCTGCCGCGGCCCCCGCTTTAGCCACACCGCCCGTAACAGCACCCACGCTAGCAGTTACCATCCCTAATGTTGCCTTTATCGTGGTGCCGAGATTTTTAAATGATGCTACCAGGCCTTGTTCTGCTGCTAACGCTGTGTTTTGTAGGGCTACTCTATTAGCTGCTAAGCCTACCGTGAACCCATTAACTGCGGCGGCGGATTTTGCTGCGGCTGCTCCTACTAAATCCGCGGCAGTACTATATCCCTTTAAAGCTATAGAAGCCCTAGCGGCTGAAGCGGCAGCATTATCGTTACTTTTGGCTAGAGCTGCATTACCTATTAAAGATCCTCCGGCACTTTTAGATATATCATTTATCTGGCCAAGTTTTACTTCTCTACTAGCCCTAGCTGCATTTCCTTCTCTAATAAGTTTCTCTTCTGTGGCTAAGCCTGCTACACGAGCTTGAATATCTTTAAACATAGACTCCGCTTGAGCCTTAGATTGAGCACCTAGGGCTATTTTCTTTGTCTCTTGGTCTATTAATATTTGCTCTTTTTGTATCATTGCTGCAAGCAATGCGTCTTTGTCTTTAACATCCCTTAGCTGCTCTTTAGCGGCTGCTAAAATTTGTTTTTCAACATCGGCTACCTGCTTATACTTAGTTAGGTCTGCTGAGCCATCTGCTCCAAAAATCTTTGTGGATACTTTTTGTGCACTTATACCTGCTCTACCGCTCTGCCTGTCATAAACATTTTCATATCCAAACTTTTCAGATACATAGCTCTTAGTATCTCCAAAATCAAATATCTTTAGCTTTGCTCTTTTTGCCTCAAGTTCCTCTATTTTTTTGTTTAAACTAGTATACTCTTCAATAATTATATTTTTTGTTTTTTGCGCTTCTGCTTTTGCTAAAGCACTATCAAATCTGAAAAAATCAGATGCAAAGTTTTTAAGTTCGGGAAGGGCTTTCTTTACTAAAGATCCAGAAATAAGAGCTATTAGGGATATAATTGCATCTTTACTTTCTGCTATAAAGCTTAGTATTGGTATAAATACCGAATTTACTGCCTTTAGTATCTCAGCAAGGGCATCCTTACCTTGAGCAACTAGTTTAGCATAAGGATCGGGCTGTTCAGCAAATTCCTTCCACTTTTCACCAGCCTTAGCTACAGCTTCAGCATACGCTAGAACCCTCTGTTGGGAGCTTAGGTCATCAACCTTCATGTTTCTGGCTTTGGCGTAGTCCTCATAAGCTGTCTTAGCTTTAACGAATATTCCTAATTCGTCTAGAATTTCCTGTTCTTGCTTAGCTGTACCTTGTATGATACGACGAATGCTATCGCTCACATCCCTACCTAACGCATTGGCCGCACCTTTAGCAATTTTAGTAAGGTTTTCAATCTGCTTAGCTCCAAGGCCAGCAGCTGTACCTATGTTACTGAACTGTACGGCTTCTTGGAAAGACAGCGTCTTATCCGTAACATTTTGCAAGGACTTAGCTAAACTATTAAGGTTAGTACCAGTTCTGGTGCTCAGAGTCTCTGCAGCTCTCTGCATTTTTTCCAGATTGGCGGCTTCCTTTAAAGCATTAAACGCAGTAGATACAGCGTAAATATTAGCAGCAAATGTAGCGTATAAGCGTACTAACCCACCTAAACCGCGGGCCTGATCTGAAAAGTTTCTAGCGGTACCTCCGGAAATACTGGATACGCCTCTTAACTTGTCATAATCATCTAACTGTTTCCCAAGGGGCTCAGAACGTTTTTTTGCCTTACGTAAAGTTTCAGAGCCTCCGCCCATATTTTCGGCTACTTTGGATGCTTTTTCTAACTCTTCTCGTAGTGCTCTTGCTTCTTCGGTCTTTTTCTTAGTAGATCCCTGATCATCTACCTTTAATGGTATATGTATTTCTTTGTTTGCCATAGGGTCTCCATGTTGTCTATATTACATATTGGCGTAATATGTAATTACCCAATTTTAACTCCCCAGATTATACCACCTAAGGATAAAATTAGCAAGACTTTTTTATTTTTTGGGCAAAAATAAAGCCGCTCATTTGAGCGGCTTAGAGTCGGGTACTGACTTCTTTTTAGATTGTATGATCTGTGTTTTTATCTTATCAATCATTAAAACTATTTCGTATATTTCTTTCCATTCTTTACGAGGAATTTCTAAAATGTCAAAGACTTCTGTAATTCCTGTAAAAACTTTTCCGAAATAATTTCCGTTAAAATAGTCCCATTCGTCCTTCAACAAATCGTATACAGCAAAAGCTGTATGAACTTCAGGCGGTAGATCGTCATACTCTATAGGTATTTCGTCTTCTTTTGGTACACTTCCTAAAGCTTCACACATTTCAAAATACGTCTCTTTGGTCATCCTAAGAGACGCATTATTGAAGAACGACTTTAGAGCATTATTTAACTGCTGCTTTTGCTGCTCTGAAAATTTGCTAGATCATTAATTACTGATCCAACCCAGCTGTCAAAGTCAGTGGAATTCTTCATCAAAAACAACGCGTTTTCTTCACTGTAAGCCAAAGCATTTTCCATGTCATGACCTTCTAGGTCGACTGGGGCTAATAGGCTTAAGTACTTTAATTTTAAACCTTCCCAGCCTTTAATAGCCGCTTTAACGTATAGGTCTAGGAAGAGTTCATCATTGATTTCCTCTACTAGTTCGCCTTTTACACGTTTCTGCGTGGTGGCTTTCTTACGAAGCTGGATTAGGGTGTCCCTCGAAAGGTAGCTTAGTTTTACTTTAAAACCTGGCATACCTGGATACTCTTCAGTAACGTCCTTGCTGGGTACTAGTAGGGTTTTTAGCGAAAGACTTGATACTTTTACATCACTCATGTGTTATCCTATTACTTATTATAATAAACAATTTTAAAAAGAGCAGGCGGTGCGCGTACCGCCTGCTGGGGAAACTCAGTCTAATATTAGGCTGAGAAGTAACGAACTAGTAAATCGTTCGCCTTAGTTACATCAAATTCTGGTGTAGTGTTACCTACGGTGTCAGAACTGAAGCCTTGAGCGTTGAAGTTAATAGTTGTAGATACAACGTCCTGTACGTCTACAGTAGGAATCTGTAGTACAGCACCAGGCATCTCAAATTCTACCTTAATAGCATTTGAAGAACCACCCATTTCTAGTTGTACACGATACTTAGGTTCGGTAGTCGTAGAAGAGTCGGCTAGTTGTTTAGCTAACAGGTCTCCGGTAGCGTTGGTCTCACCAGTACGTAAGTACGCGGTAACGTTACCAGTTACTGAACGCTGACCAGTGAAGTAACCGATAGAGGTATTAACAACACCAAGGTTAGCCGGAACTAGGTAGTTAATATTGTTACTAATGGTGATGTTACCGCCAGTAATAGCTACGGCATAAGCAGTAGAAGCTACTCCGGTATTATCACTACCACCAATGTTGCTCTGTAGAGTCATGGTAGATAGTTTATTAGTAATGTAGTTAACAGTAGTTGGGTATTGAGTAGCGTTAGCGACATTGATTAAGTGGGCTCTGGTGATAGCAGCTGCGGGTTTTAGTGCAGTACCTTTACCTGTCCAAGCCGCAGTAGCAATAGTATCTAGTCCGAAATCTAGACTTACGCTATCCATAGCACAGTTATCTACTAGATATACTACGCTATCAACTACGAAGATCATACCAAACTTTTGTAGTTGGTTTTTGTTTGATGCTAATGTAGAGGTGTAGCTAAACTGCCCTGCCTGGGTGCCGCTTGGAGCCCATTGACCTAGATACGCCTTTTGACCGGTACCTGCTGAACCATTTGCTGCCGCTGCCGGAGCTTTGAAGAACTCTACAGTAGCAGTAGTATCGGTAGCAAAAGTAGGGGTTCCAATTACAACAGCTGGTTGATTCCATGAAGCATGTGCTGTTGAACCATTAAAGTTAATAACAGTACCTGCCGGAATTAGACTGCGCTTATCACCGGTGAATACTACGGTAGCGGTTGCTGCACCCGCGCCAGTGGTAGCCGCACGAGTAGCTGCCGTAGTAATCGGCAGAGAGGTACCAGCAGCATCAAGGTTACCTACACCAAATAACGCATTCCATAATACACGCTCTTGAGGAGTTACTACGTTTGAAGATAGTACTGGGCAGATATAGGTTGAGAAACTGAAATCTACGGGATCTAGTTGTGAGTTGAATGCACGCTGACCACGTACAGGAGTATTACCGCCTTCACTTAGAGTAATTGTTTGTTGCTGAGTACCTTGAGTGAATGAATATCCATCCTGTACTCGAATCTCAAAAGTGTTCGAAGGGGTAAAGCCCGAGTTCGCGTCAGTAATTACACCAGTATTTGGATCCACGTTAGTAGTGAAATATACTTTTGTATTACGACTTAAATTAACGGCCATAATTTTTCCTTTAGTCTTTTAAATAATACGAAGCTAAATTTGCTAGATATTTATCTGCTGCAGAAGCTTGTGTTACTTAAGGGTTCATGATTTGATATCGTACTTGGAGATTCATCTCCCCGACTGCGTAAGGCTGTAATAACCCTTCGTCAGTAGTTATAGAAGTAATTAGAATTTCTGTAGTAGAATAACTATTCTCTGCATCATAAACTAAATCACGATTAGCTTCTATAACTTTTTCAATATCTTCTAAAAGATTTTCTAGAAGTATTTGGGCGTCATCACCTTTACAATAGACTTTTAGGGAAATCCCCAAGAAACCCCAAGCGAATTGTGAAGGATGATAATCCCTAGTTTCTGATCCAGCGGTTATATAAACTGCTGGGAAGTCGTTAACCTCATCCCAAAATTTTAGGAACGGATAACTATTGTTAAACAAATTCGTCTTATAAGGGGCGTCACCATTTATGTCTTTTAGCTTTTCGGCTAAAGCCTTAACTATACTTGATCGTCTAGACATTTACGGCCCTCATTTGTTCTGCAACATATTTTGCTGCAATTTCTCTAATTGATCTCGATATTAGAGACTTAGGGTCTCTAGATCTAGGATTCTGTTGCCTGCCACCTGCTGAGAAAGTGGCGTAAGGATTCTTCATATAAGAGTAAAACGCAGTAATAGCACCCTCTCTTGAAGCTGATAATCTTTCAACTTTTACGGATTCTGCAAATCTACCTGTTCTGTACGTAAGCAGTTTTCTACTACCTTTATCATAATCATCTGGATCCTGCATGTTGGCAGATACCACATCTTGTAAGTGGTTATTCAGCAATGCTAGTAACCTAGGCAGCCCTATTGCTCTTTTAGTTTCTAGGTTTATTACCTTTGCTGTAGGGACTGTGCCAGGTGAACTGGTTCTTGGCCTAGCGGCCTTTGGCGTACCTTTTATACTAGAGGATTCCTTTATAACCCTACTGGTATTTGTTGCTTTTTTGCCTTTTAATGCGGAAGCGACTCTATACTCTATTTCTTCTAAAAGGCTGCGGGAAAACTTCTGACCCGGTGCGTACTCTATAAAAACTTCTATTAGCCTATCTTTATACTCTTTTTCATGTGGGGTAAAATCGTGTCTATTTTCTTTTTGATCTTGTATAATTACTATATTAGCTTTAATGCTTAATAAAGAATACGAAAAGTTTTTAGACAAGCTGTTTTCTATTTTCTTAGAATAAGTCGTATGAACTTCAAAATTACTAATCTGCTTCTGCATGTTAGTAAGTAACCTGTTAAGAACATTTGCCTGGGTTCTAGTGGCTACAGGTAAAAACTCCCTGGAAGCATTAAGTACTCTCGTGTATGCTTGTACTGCTTTTAGAGCTTGGGGAGAGCTACCTAGTTCCTCGGTTTTTTGAAAAACTACGTGCCCAACATCTAGCTTATTTACGAACTTACTACGTAATTCAGTATTTAAGAACTGAGTAAATAAATTATCTCTAGCGGCTACGAACCTTGAGTACAATACCCCCTTTATTTGCCCATTCTCCTGTATTAATACTCCGGTACTAGCATGTCTGCGAAGCTCTGTAGTAGATATAGGAGTATTTGGAAAAATAACAAAACCTTCTGGTGTGGGGGTTATTATAATGCCACTTGAGTGCTTTTTTAGATACTTTATAATATCTTGGCGAAGATCGGATACCGTATAAGCCTTATCGGGATCGCCGTCATTGATAAGATAACTGCCTAGAGTAATATCTAATACCGCTAAATTAAGCGGTATAAAATGGAACTTTTTATCTAACTCTGCTCTATACGTTCCTGTACCTGCTTCTGCTAAAGCTTCTTGTGCTGCTTTGATTTCGCTAAGTAATTTGGTCTTTTCGTTCATTATCCGTAGTGCGACATGTATAAGTCTAGCACCCTCTTAATATGAGCTGGAAGATTAGTAGTACTAATATATTCGATCTGTACGCTATTAGTACCTGGAGCTTTGGGCGAGTGTACTGCTCCGTCATTACGTAAGTAGTACTCTACTAGATCCATTGTGGCGATTTTTAAGTCTTCAGGCAGGTTCTCGTATCCAGCTAAATAGGATACTTTATAGCCATTAACCATATTTGGAAATTCTGTTAGACCAATAGGTACAATATGTTCCTCTTCAGCGTCTAATACGAAGTCAGTATACTCTACTAATTCAGTGTAGGTATTACCATAATCAAACGAACATTCTAAGGATAGAATCTGTAGTACGGGAGTTTCTGAGGGCAGTAGGAACTGACCTCCTTTGAATACCTCGATCTTAGGTTCATCTACGTAGTCTATAAAGCTACGCTTGCAAATATTTTTAATAAAAGCACTTACTTTGGGAATAATAGAATCTATAGAAGCATCCTGCGTAGTACTATTAATACCCTTATAGGCCTTGTATTCAGCTTTAGTAATTAAATTTTTAGCCATATAAGTTCCTCTGTTATCTTTTATAAGTCTTCAAACACGTTGAAGACTTATAAAAGATGGGACCGAAGTCCCATCAGTGTTAGATTAACTCCAACGTAAAGCTGAAACGCCTTGACCAAGATTAGTAGTAATCTGAGTCATGCCCGTGCGTAGAGACGCAACTAGAACACGACGCTGAGTTTCTACTAGGTCTTGAGTGTCGAAGCGTAGACCACGTTGATTACCAGCTAGGAAGTTACCAGGAGCTACGCAAATAGCGCCAATATTGGTACTAGCAGTTGCAGCACCACCTGCCTTAGTTGGGAACTGGTCAGATACTAGAACCGGGGTATTACCGATTACACCAATCTGGCCACGTAGTAGAGTTGCCTTATCACCAACCTTCTCCATGGTCTGGAATAGGGTGTCATCTAGTAGGTCGTAGTAAATATCGGTAGATACTACGTATACTAGTTCTTCTGGTGATAGACCCCAAGCACCTAGATCCTTACGTAGAGCACGTAGGTTAGCGATAGAAGCAGCACCAGTGTTGGTAGGGGTTACAACTGAGGTTGCGTCGTATAGCGCGGCACCCTTAACAGGATCAGCACCGGCACCAGCACCTAGTAGGTAGGCCTTATCAACTGCGCGTGAAACGCGACGTACCATAGCGTCACGAATGATAGGTAGTAACGCTAGTAGACTATCTTCCTCTTCTTCAAAGGTTAGATATTCCATGGTTGATACCTTGTACGCATTTAGCGTAACTTCTTTTAGTTGATGGTTTTGAGACGCACCAGGAGAGTTGGTAGTACCAAACTGAGCGTTGGTAATCCAAGTAGCGATACCTGCTTCAGGGTTTAGAGGGAATGACATTACGTTGGTCTTCATGTCGATAGCGCGGAATAGAGGCGCAACAACTAGACGACGACGAATTTCATTTTCCATGTTTAGGGATACTTCGTGTTCCCAGGTTTGTGAAGGTAAGTGAGCACCAGTAGCGGCACCAGCACCTAAAGCCTTCTCTAATAGTTGCTTACCAAACTTGGTATCAGCTAGGCTCTTACGAGAGATGGTTGAAAGCAATACTGCCTTTTCCTTGTCTTCGTAGCTGATTTCGTCCTTACTACCCTTGTCAGCAAAGTTCATTTTGCTCTTATGTAGTGCGGCCATTTCCTCAGCCTTGGCGCTAATTTCGCTGCGTAGATCGTCAATAACCTTTGACATGCTAGCTTTGTCTTCTTCTAGCTTCTTGGTTAGATCAGCTACTAGTCGCTCTGCACCGGTCTGACCGGTTTCTACGATACCCTTAGCGGCTTCGATAGCAGCTTTGCGGATTTCTTCTTTGCGAGCAGCCTCAGCAGCAGCAGCATCAGCGGCAGCCTTCTCAGCAGCTAAGCGAGCATTTAGAGCCTTTTCAGCGGCTTCAGCGGCAACGCGAGCCATTTGTTCTTGTAGTTCTTTATCCATAATAGTAAATTCCTTACGTGAATTTGTCTGTTCGACTGTAGGATTATCATGCCCTTTAGCAGAAGCACCTTGTGTAAACAGTGATTTAAATTCGTTATATTCACTCTCGCTATCAAAAGATTTGGATAGGCTAAAGAGCGTATCTTGGTTACAGGGTACGGAAACGACGGAAACTTCCATCAATTCCAGTTCTTTAACGATAAACAGTTCAGCCGCAGCATTATATTCGGCATCTAAAATTCTGATGCCAACGCTGAATGCCGTCATTACCTCGTCTTTAACTAGCTTGTAAATACTAGCTCCAGCTGAGATTCTTGCTTTAATCCATAAACCCATTTCATCCACTTTGTGCTCAACCATTCTACCGGCTGGGTCAGAGTGTTTGTGATGGGCTAGAATAATAGGATTTTTTAGGTAGTTTTTTAGACCTTTTTCCCAGACAGATGCGGGAATTACATCACCAACCCTATCTGGGCTGTTAGTGCTGGCGTATCCTTCAATATAAATTGACTGATCGTCATCATCATCTTCTTTGTCTGGGAGCTTTTTTAGTGTATTTGTAAGGTATAAGACCTTAGTTTTATCCACCATATTACTCCTTCTTAGGCGTTTGTGGCCTACCACCCTCGGAGGGGTTGCTTGCCGAGCCTGCTATATTTGCGGGGATTCTTAGTTCATCTGCTTGTGGCTCATCAGACTTTTCATAGCGTAGTTCCTCTCTAGCCTCATTAGGTGTTATAACACCCCCGTTAACTAGAGTCGTATAATAAGCAGCCACGTCTTTTAGTTCGGGCTGCAGTGCGGATACGTTAGCAGTTACTGGGCTAACATCGTACCCGAAAAATCGTTCTATACCCGATACGTACTTATGTACTATTGGTAAAACAGTCTCCAAATAAAACAGCCTTAAATTAGGAGAAATGTTTGCATTATTACCACCATCTAGTAGTAGAGGAGGTACCCCCAATGCTTTTAATATTTTGGTATCATGAGTTTCGATACTATTATCAAAATCCATGTCCTGAAAGGTTGCCTGACTTAGCAGCTCGGGCTTCAGCCCACTATCTAGAATCAGTGGCCTCTTAGCACCATTTTTTGCACTATACCTAGACTGCCAGTAGGCTAAAGTCTTTTCTTTAGCGGCAGTACTTAGCGTATTATCTGTAGTAATGATAAGGCCGCTTATGGCGCCATTATCGAAAAAGCTTTCTTGAAACTCCTGCATTTTGTACAGAATCTTAATGTTTCTTAAAGCCGCAGATAGCCTACTAGTACCTCTATAAATAGTAGAAGAGCTTAAGTCTTTTATATGAATAATCTCGTCTGGAGAGAAATCCTGTTGAGAGTTATATACGTATTTTTCTACGAAAGTTTTAGGGTGTGGAACTATTTCCATCTTAGTAGCCGGTAGGTGGTATAACCCAGCCCCGTCCCAGTATAGAAAAATATTGCCTTCTAATATAAAGTCAGTAAATATGTTAGTGCGGAAGTCTTGCTGCGTTTGATATGGATTAGGGGAATAATTAAGTAGTGTAAGCAATTGCTTAAGTCGTATGTTCTTAATTATCCCCTCTTTTTTATCTTTTACATCATAATCTAAACTAGAGCAGGCGCTAACTATCATGTTAGTTCCTCGATTAACTGTTTCTAGTTTTTCAAAGGCTTGAGCATAAGTAATGTTATAGTCACTTGATACACTATAACCCTCATCTCTAGCAATTATTCTTTGTGCTGGGTTTTCTTTTTCTACTAAAGATCCCCAGGTATCTGGACGGTACCATTTTCTTTCCATATATAAGTCCTTAATAAAACTTAGAAAATGTGCCGCCAGTGTCCTTGATAACTTCTTTAGCCGTCGTAGTCTCTCCAGACGTATATTTAGCGCGTTGCGCTTCTATCCAACGTTCCTGCTTAGGGGCTGAAGATAAAAGAGGTGCTTTGCCATATACCTGGTGTAGCTTTACGTGGTGCCTATTACACAGAGTATACACAGCTTCGTATATTTCTCGTTTGTGTTCTTCAATAAACTCGTCACGTACCGCTAAAATCCCATCATCGGTAGATATATCATAACCTTTTTCTGAGGCCCATTTATTAAGCAATAAAGTTATCGAATGGGTGTGATGTAGCTCTAAGTCTTGAGTAACATCACATATATAGCAGTTGGGCTTTTTTTCGTACGCAGCCTTTGCTTTGTCTCGTACATGCTTAACTGCTAGTCGTTTGTTATCGGTATTTTTTGCCATGTGCTATTGCGATTCAAATTTCCGTAATTATAGCATGATGGGTGTAACAGGTCAATGCTCAATTTTTTGTTCCAGGTGCATAAAAATAAAGCCGCATTACTGCGGCTTTACAAAAATTTTCTTATACCAAGGTAGGTTATATACTATATTTAACTCATTTCTAGGTTCATATAATAAATGAGTAGATTCCGTACCTTATAGCGTCAGCAATGTGAACGACGCCTTTAGATCCGTCATGCTTGGGTTTTTCTTTAGTACCCTTAGTCTCTTCATCCCATTTGTACTGGTCGAACATCCTAAGAGTCTCATAACAGTGCGGAGATACTTCCAGTCGACCCTGTTCTATGAGTGTCTGTAAGTAAGCAATTCCTTCTAAAACTTCTTTTCTTGCTTTGATAGTTGTTATATCGTATAATACTGCTAAATCACTCATAAATTGGGGGGCAGCAGAGTCACAGAAGATAGGGTCTATTTTCCATTTTTCTATGTACTCCTTAAAGGCTTCAGCATGCTTATCTGTAGTAGCTTCTGCTTTTAAGTATTCGTCTACGATATGAAACTTATCAACGTCACCTTTGTATATAATAGGTACAAAAGCCGTAGGATCTCTAAACCCTGGGTCTAGCCCAGCTAAGGCCTCATGCCTATCACCAGGCACATATTCTTTAATTGCTTCATCTGGCAAGTTATAAATCTTACCTTCAAAGCTTGTAAAGCTAGCTTCGTATTCCTGCTCAAATTCTGCTTTAGACATACTCTTGCGAGCTTCCGCTACGTCTTCTTCGGTCATTCTAGGATTTTCCCTATAGTCTGCCTGTAAAGACACCCATTGCGGATAATCTGAGCTAAAGCCACGCTGCCAGAATTTACTAAACCAATTTAACTTACCACGAGGAGTGGAGATAAAAATAGCTTTACTATTTGGCTTATCTAGAGTAGGGCGTAGAGCGATATTGAATGCCTCTTCACCAGCTTCATCTAGAGCAGCTTCGTCGAAGATAATTAGGTCATATGAACGACCTACGCAACTATCTACCGTACTAACAGAACCCATACGAATGGTAGATCCATTAGTCAGTTCAATTACACGATCTTTTAAGTTATTCTTGGCAACTTCTACATCGAAGTGCTTAATTAACCATCGCTGTAAGTCAAATGAAATACTACTAAGGTTATAGTTTGGAGAGATAATAAGTACATTGCATTTAGGCATAAGTACTACTAGCTGTCCAATAATATTACTAATTAAGGTCTTCCCAGTTCTTCGAGATAGCGCAGCGCACACAAATCGAAACTGAGGATTATTAATAGCGTTGATTAGAGCTCTTTGTGGGCGGTTGAGAGTGTCATAAACACTCTCACCCTGCATAGTTAATAGCTTTAAGTACCCTGCAATCGGCAGCTTAATAAAGCGTTTTTCTACGTCAAACTCTTGTAATGTGTCAACTGCTACGACCTCGGGTCTACTTACGATTAACATGGTCTACAAATTATGTTATGTGAAGCGTAGTTCTTATCCCACACGTTTCGTTCTAGACCGAAGAAGTTCTTCTCCCTGTATAACGGGGGCTTATGTTCTTCAATCCAGTAACCTAACTCTTCCCTGATATACTTACGCAGGGCGTACGACTTATCCGACCTATCGTCTTCGATGTACATTACGGGTTTATCGCGTTTAATCAGCTCAGTACCACCTTTTAGCACCTCTAGCTCAAATCCTTCAACATCCATTTTGATGAAGGCGACTTTCATGGTACACTTATCCAAGCTATACTTATTATCTAGAGTATCCACTGGCACATCATAAGTGCCTCTACCGATGTTCATACCAATACCTAATCCGCCGAAGTTGCCCTTATCACTATAGGCTACTTTAGGCATTTTAGCTATACCTGGCGCAGACCCTAGGGCGCATTTATATGGGACGGTACTTCTAATATAGCCACCTCTGTCAACTATACTTTTAGTACCAAGTACGTTAGTTGAACATACTTCAAATACTTCTGGCTGGGGTTCGAAGAAGTGCAAGTTATACCCATGAGCTACTATGGCTTGAGAAATACAACCAATATTAGCCCCAATATCTAGGACTACATTACTACGTTCATCCTCAAAACTATAAACTGAAGCGATTAACTCCAAAATTTTCTCGGTCTCATCTGGGTTATATTCACCGTAATTTCTTACTGATCGTCCTACGTACTCATCTTTTAAGAAATACGTACAAGGACCCCATCGTCCATCTACTTTACCCAGCATAAAACTCCTCTACCATACCTCTAACGCGTTCAAACGTTTTAGCCCAGTCATTATTCTCAACTACTGTAACACCAGGATACCAAATGTTATCTTCAGCAGCCATACCATTAGCTACCTTCACACGCCCAACGCCCCAGCGATAGTCGGTTTCTTTTAACGGTTGTAACATGATACACGGAGTACCTACAACGCCAGCTAGGTGTACGATTGACGTATCAACTGTTACTACTAGACGAAGCGATCTCAATACCGACACAGTATCTAGCCAGGTACCATTAACACCGCATTTAATATCGCTAAACGAATGCCCAGGATTTAATCCCACAACGTTATCAAAATCCCTAAACTGCTTAAAGTAGCCTGGAAAACATGAGCGTAGTTTATCATTGGCATGAGTCTTACTGCCAGACCATACAACTCCGATTCCGGACCCAGTACTTTCTCTACCCCCGACATAGTCACTCCTTTCGCTAAATCCGTACTTCCATGCTAGAGAGCATACTGGAATGCCTAACCCTCGCGCAACAGCAGTAGGTTCAAAGCCGATCATACGTACAAAATCCCATAGACTGGGATCACACTGTACTAATACATCTCCTCCGCATTCAGCTCGTACACGCCATAAATACCGCCAGAACTGAAACTTATCACCAAAACCTTGCTCGGCCAATACTGTCACAACCGGTGCCAAACCACCGAACCAGCGAGGAACTGAGCGATCTAATTTAGTACCTTTTTGAAACCTATACTCGTACATTGTCCACGCACGTTCCCAGTCAATATCTTCTCCGGAGCATCCCATGCGAAGCATGCTGATTGAGTAGTTCCATAAAGTATCTACGTTTACTGGATCAACAACCAAGGCTGATTCATAAAGGGTAGATGCCGCTAGGTCGTCGCCATTACGGTAACATAGCAAGCCTAGGTTATTTAGCGCTAGAGGGTATTTTCCTCTTTGTCCATTAAAGGACGGTAAAGATTCATCTGCTGCTCTAGCATAGTTTTCACCAGCTAGAGAATCATTATTTAAACCTCTATAAGCATTACCTAGATTGAGGAATTTCTCCTTGAAATCTGCCTTTTCGCGCTTAAGGAATTGCAATGCTTTTTCGTAATTCTTTTTTTCCAGGTATTTTGTACCTTTGTTATAATTATCGGTTATTTCCATTGGCTTTTAGAATTTTTTCAATTAAATTATCGTGATTAGACATACCGCCATTAATTTGAACGTTAGTCTGGTTTGTGATAGTAGAACCTCCGCGGGCCTTTTCGAGGGCGAGCTCGTGGTCTCTGAAGTCTTGATTCATCTTATGGAATAGGGCAATAATTTCAATAATATCTTTACTTGAACCTACATCGGCCTCATCCATATCCTTAAGTTTCTTTTGAATAATAGACGTCATTAGTTGATTCATATTGAACCGATTATTGAAACCTACATCAAAATACACTTGATTGATATAACTTCTAACCTCTCGCTTATCGAGGGTCTGCGCTACAATATCGCGAGGTAAATCTAAGGCTTCGCTGACCTTATCAATATTACCAAGCTCTAAGTATGCGTTAGCTACTTGCAGATTTTCGGGATTGATTCGAAGTGCCTCTGCAGGGGCAACCATGGGCAATTGGGACATAACACCTCCTTCTTGATGGTATTGTATCACTATACAAAAATAAAAACAAGATAAAAATTTTGTTGAGGGTATGGGCCAACTGGGGTACATAGTCTATTTTTAAAGCTGTAGCCAAATGTGGGTTTACCCACTGATTGCTACAACTTAGGCACCTAAAGTTGCTGTGAGTTTTTCTTGTATAGGCCGCGTGTGGGAGGGCGTAGCAGGCGTTGTTATTCAGCAAGTCTGATAACCCCCCAGGTCTATTATACCATGGGCAGGCTTGGGACGCAATAGGGACAAACCCCTACAAATAAAATAAAAGCGACGCGGCCCCTTCCCCCATTATACAACCCCCAAGGGGGAGCACATAGAATTTTTCTATCACTACGATAGAAATAAACAATTGACAAGGGGCAACCTGGGGCGCATAATGCATCCATGCACTGATAAATCAGCGCAGGCCCCGGTGGCTGCTAGCATTCGCTAGTGACGGCGGCCAGAGGATCGGATCATGGCACGCAATATCACTCTCGTTCCTTATACCTGGGCATGGGCCGTTGATGCTGCTGCCGATCATGCCACTCGGTATAACCGAGAAGTGTATATCTTGCCGTCGTTTGGATGGGACGAAGAGGGCATCCCGGAGATTATTGGATACACCTATAGCTATGATCTTCCCGAAATCCTGAAAGCTGGCGTGCTGGCTAAGGTTACGGAAGATGGTGTACTGGTGCGGGCTGGCGCTTGACATAAGGGCCGAAAGGCCCTAACACCTAG
>ERZ724522.433-NODE-433-length-27567-cov-66.221394_pt1 | contig 27567 bp, 40 predicted proteins | sample MGYA00376055_ERZ724522 | MGnify/ENA primary metagenome ERZ724522 (study PRJEB28724, sample SAMN07190884) | wastewater metagenome | isolation source: effluent of sewage treatment plant in Hong Hong | place: Hong Kong | collected 2016-03-17 ...
AGTCGTTTATAAAAAATCAACTCGTTAAAACGAATTTAAATGAGAAATTTAAAAAAGGGTTAAACTAGGGGTAGGTTGAGGAGTAAAAATATTCTTTACTTAATACATAGTGAGCGTATACTTGTAGTACTAATAACTTACTTTTCGAATGGAATATTTGTCAATATACGATATTCATAAAAACAAGAATAATCCTAGAATAATCAAGGATGATGGATTTAAAAAACTTAAAGAAAGTTTGAAAAGTGAGCGAGGAAAAGAGCATTTTGAGGCAAGACCGTGTATTGTTTCTACAAGGACAGGAGAGAATATAATTATAGCAGGTAATACACGATATCAGGCTGCTAAAGATTTAGGATGGAAAAAAATTCCTGTGGTCATTATGGAAAATCTTACAAAGGAACAGGAAGATGAAATAATTATACGTGACAATGTAAGTAATGGTGAATGGGATTGGTCTGTGCTTGCTAATGAGTGGGATCAACAAAAATTAGTAGAATGGGGTCTTGACGTGCCAGAAATAGAGACTATTGAAACTGAGGAGGCAAAAGAAGATGATTATGAAATTCCAGATGAAGTAAAAACAGACATTGTGTTAGGTGATTTGATAGAGATTGGAGAGCATAGATTGTTATGTGGTGATAGTACGAATATTGATGCAGTGGAAAAATTGATGAACGGAGAGAAGGCAGACATGGTGTTCACTGATCCACCTTACGGAATGAAATTAAACGCTGACTATAGTGGTGCAAAAAGTAGCCAATCTTTTTTTGGTGGAAAGGCAGTTAGGGGTGGTAGAAAATACGCAAATGTAATTGGTGATCATGATGATTTTACGTATGAATTAATAACAACAATATTTAGTTGTTTTGATTATTGCAAAGAAGTATTTATTTGGGGTGCTGACTATTTTGCTGAAATTATACCAAATAAAAATGATGGTAGTTGGGTGGTGTGGGATAAACGAGCAAATGGAAATGATGACTTAGAGGAAGATAATAGTTCTGATAAAATGTATGGAAGTACTTTTGAGTTATGTTGGAGTAAAAATAGACATAAAAGAGATATTGCAAGAGTGAAATGGGCAGGTATATTTGGAACAGAAAAAGAGTTTGATCATAAGCGCCATCATCCTACACAAAAACCAAGTTTATTAGCTCAGTGGTTTTTTAATAAGTGGGGAAAGGGTGATGATTTGATAGTTGATTTATATCTAGGTTCAGGATCAACTATGGTAGCATCTCACCAGCTAAAACGTAAATGCTATGGAATGGAGCTTGATCCAAAATATTGCCAAGTGATAGTAGATAGAATGAAAAAACTTGATCCTTCTTTACTTATTAAACGCAATGGGGAACTATGGATGAACTAAACGAAATTCAACATAACGAAAAGGAAGAACAAGAACGTACTACCACAAAGAAAAAAGCATGCATAGAGGCTATGAGAAAATGTCTCGGTGTGGTCACACAAGCTTGCAAGATGTCAGAAATTGATAGAGGTACGTATTATTTGTGGTACAATAACGATCCAGACTTTAAAAAACAATGTGATGACTGCTCGGAAATAGCCTTAGATTTTGCAGAGAGTAAACTACACAAACAAATAGAAGAGGGTGTTCCTGTATCCACTATTTTTTTCTTAAAGACAAAGGGTAAAAACAGAGGGTATATTGAGAGAACAGAACATACAGGTGCAGATGGTAAGGATTTGTTACCAGTTCCTATTCTTGGTAATCTTAACGAGAAAAAAGAGTAATGTTTACACTCACAACTGCCACAAAGAAGATTGCAGAGCTTAAAAAACGTATACGAATTATACAAGGTGGTACGTCTGCGGGAAAAACAATCTCAATACTGCTTATTCTCATTGATATGGCACAAAGCGACAAGGTCCCTACGCTTACATCGGTAGTATCTGAGTCTGTACCTCACCTTAAACGTGGTGCAATGCGTGACTTCAAGAATATCATGAAAGAGCATAGATACTGGAAAGAAGAGAACTGGAGTGTGCAGGATTCTACATATACGTTTGAGACGGGAAGTCAAATAGAGTTCTTCTCCACCGATAACGGTGATAAATTGCGAGGGGCTAGACGTGATCGATGTTTCATGAATGAGGCAAACAACTGTACGTTTGAGGCGTTTGAACAATTAGAAGTAAGAACAAAAGAGTTTTTCTTTATAGATTACAATCCATCCAACGAATTTTGGTCCATAACAGACGTGCAACCAGTGCGTGATGATGTTGATTTTCTTATTGTTACATATAAAGACAATGAAGCGTTGAGTGAACAAATTGTGGCTTCTATTGAGCAAAGAAAAAATAGAAAGTCATGGTGGCGTGTGTATGGTTTAGGTTTACTTGGAGAGCATGAAGATAGAATCTACAAAGATTGGGCTGTTATCGATGAAGTACCACACGAAGCAAAACTTGTGCGAAGATGGGTAGATTTTGGGTTTACAAACGATCCTTGTGCGATAGGTGAAGTGTATAGTTACAATGGTGGTTTTATACTTCATGAATTATCGTACAAACGAAAGATGCTGAATAGTGATATTGCTGCATTTTTGCAGACACTTGAGAGGGATTGTCTTGTGATTGCGGATAGTTCAGAGCCGAAGAGTATTGCAGAGTTACAGGGGTATGGTATAACTATTTTAGGTGTCGATAAGAGTAATCGTGGTAGTGGTCTATCCTACAAAAACTGGGGGATAGGACTTGTACAGCAGCAGCGTATAAGCGTCACAAAATCAAGTTTGAATTTATTGAAAGAATACAGAAACTATTTTTGGAAGAAAGACAAAGACGGGAAAGTGCTTAATGTGCCAGAAGACGGAGATGACCATCACATGGATGGTCTACGGTATGCGATAGAATCACTTGCCCCGCAAAATGATGATTATATAGAGCGTCCAAGTCGTCCTATGGAATTTGACCCATACAATTAAAATCTCTTTACATTGTTTTTAGATGTTGTTAGAGTATCACCAACAACATTCTCATCTTTATTCATGAAAGAAAAAGATGGTTTGCCTTCTGACCTTAACATAGAAGAGACCACCGAGGAAGATACGTCTTCTCGCAAGGTTACCAACTACAATACGGAAGAGTTGACAGAACTACTTAAACAGATACAGTCAGAGTATCAAATTGGGTATACTTTTATGTACCCAAAATTTGTAGAGTGGAATAGGAGGCAAAAAATATTAAACAATCAAATTAGAGCAAAGGATAAGATTGGTTCAACATTGATGTTTACTATACATCAAACAATTCTTGCCGCAATGTATAGTGATCGAATCAATGTGAAGTTTGCTCCACGAACTGACGGAGACCAAGAACAGGCTGATAGATGGAGTATGCTTGCGAAATATGATTATGCGCAGATGGATAAGCCAGAGTTAGATTATGATTGGATTTATGATACGCTTGCGTATTCCTACGGATTGGTACTTGTATATGAATGGGACGCTGACACAAAGACACCTGTGCCTATTACAATAGATCCCACTACGTTTATCCGTGACCCAGAGGCTATTTCTATTACGGGAAAGAAGAATGGAGAGGGAAAGATGAGGTTTGGAGGAAGATGGATTTATCTTACACGTTACCAGATTCAAGAGTATATTGATTCTGGTGTTTTTGACGGTATTTCTAGTGTAGAGGAGTGTAAAAAAGGAAGTAATGACACTATTATTGAAGAAAATTCACGACTAAGAAAGCAAAACATGGGGTATCAGGCATACAATACACAGTCTGAGCCACTACAAGGTGCTAATGGTTTGTATAAGTTCCTGCAGTGGTTCACTGTAACGGAGAATGGAGAGCTTTGCATGGTGTATTGTGCTGGTTCAGATATTAATAAGATTGCAGGGTTTAAAAAACTTACTGATTCAAAAGGGAAAACACTTAAATATTTCCCTATTGCTTTACGAAAAATTCACCCTCAGTCTGGACAATGGGATGGATACAGTATTTTTGATGCAACGGAAGATAAGCAAAGAGCTGTGGCTATACTAGAAAATGTGATGTTAGACCTCGCTAAATTTACTGTATATTCACGGTATGTCTTCGATAATACACGCATAAAAAACAAAGCTGAACTAGAGAAACATGAGTTCAATCAGTTTATCCCTGTAACTGGGAATACAGCTGGGGTAATTGCAGAGATACCTAAGGCACATATTAGCAGCGATGTCTCATTTACAATGACTACGTTGACAGATGAAGCGCAAAGAGCTACTGCAACTTCAGAAATACAACAGGGAGTACAGGCTGCACAGAATCGAAGTGCTACCGAAAACGCACAGGTTGCTGCAAGTGTAGCGTCTCGATATGGATTGAATGCAAAAGTATTTTCATGGAGTGAGAAACAATTTTGGATTTTATGGAGAGATCTATATAAGAAGCATTTTAAAGGAGCACAGAAGAAGATAGTGAGACTCACAGGAGATACAGGAATGACATTTAGAGAGATCACAAAAGATGATTTGACCATGCAAGAAGACCCAGATGTAATTATCGAATCAATGGCAGTATCAGACGCTGAGACACGTTCTAAGTTACAGGCATATAGTAATATGTATACATCTACTGCGAATGACACTACTGTAGATAAGAGAAACATCCTTGAGAAAATTGCTCAGTATTCAGACTTTACAGAAGAAGAAAGAAACGCTCTTTTCCCTAAATCTTTTGATGAATACGAAGCAGAAGAGGAAAATAGAATGCTTAATAATGGTGATATTGTAAATATCCAAGAGGATGATGATGACTACACTCATCTACGAGTACATGCAAAAGCAAACGCTAACCCACAAACGGAGGCGCATAGAACCGCACATATACAGGCATTATATGCAAAGAAGAGAAATCCACAAGCACAGGTAAATAGTGTGGCTCCACAGCCAGAGCAAGCACAAGTGGGAGGAGCGCAAACACCGCCTGTAGTAGATTATTCACAGCCTAGCACATTACAAACCGCTTAATGAAAGAATTTACACCAGAGGAGAGAAAGTCTAGATTCCACACAATACAAGATCTCACGTTGCATCCAGCGTGGGCTATGATGGTAGAAGCGATTGAAGAAATACAGGGGTTTTTAACTCATGCGCTACGCTCAACAAAATTTACTTCGCTTCAAGATATAGAGAATATACAAAACGAGATTGTGCACTACGAGAAATTAAAAAGTCTTCCTCATGAATTGATGACTATCTATGATAACGCATCATCTCTTTTAAAAAGTAATGATCCTTATGCTCAAATAGATAAAGAATATGAGGAGAATTTAAAGAAAGGACCATTGTAGTATTTTGAGTGAAGGATACATAGTTTTTGCCAGCTTGCACTACTTGTATCCTTCGCCCAGAGTATTACACTCTGAGTATTTCCCTACGACAAAGTAGGAGTTACCCCATACATTTATGGAGAATGAAGACAAAGATCTTTTAAATCAAGAACAGGAACAGCAAGAAGAAGAACAGGAAGAAATCACTCCTCCTACACGCAATGCTTCTTATTATTACCAGAAACGGCAGGAAGAGAAGGCAAGACGTGAGGCTGGATATGACGATTCTGAAATTGATTCACTTGTTGAAAAGAAGTTAGAAGAAAGACTAGGGCATATGACTGAATCTTTTGACAAAACAATCAGACAACAAGAATTAAAATCATTTCTTGCAGAGAATCCAGAATTTAAAGGACAAGAAAAGAAAATTGAAACATGGTGGAATCATCCATCTCGACGACAATTACCACTAGAGACTGTTGCTTTAGAGGCTTTAGGAAAGAAAGAACTTGCTCGTATTTATGCAGAGCAGGCACTCAATCAAGACCGTGAAGCTCGACAAACACGTGTAGGTGGTAGTACAGTGCGAAGGGAAGGAGGAGCACCAACATTAACACCAGAGAAAATTGCAACTATGAGTGACAAAGACCTTGACGCTGCAATTAGATCTCATACATAGAACAAGCTGGCAAGAAGGTTTTATACTTTATTGCTAAAATAACATGGCACTTATTACACGAGCAGATATTCCAGCGGAGTATTCAGCTCTTTACATGGAGAAGTTTCTCCGAACTGCACAAGCTAGAATTGTGTACCTCAAATTTGCTCAAGATTCTGAATCTACTGTAGGACTTCCAGAAAATGGTGGTTCTATGGCTGCTAAATGGAGACGATGGGAGAATCTTTCTGTAGCTACTACTCCACTTGGAGAAGGTATTACTCCAGAAGGTTCTGATATTTCAGTAACAGACGTGACTGCTACTGCCCTACAGTATGGTAATTATGTTCGATACTCAGACGTTGTGCGAAAGACTTCTATGGACCCTATTGTACTTAAGATAGGACAGAGACTTTCTTACAATATGCAGCAATCACTTGATACAATCACAAGAACGGCTCTTGAGGCAGGAAGCCATTTCATCTACGGAGGATCTGCTACTACAAAGGGTACTGTTACCTCTAGTGACCTTATCACTGCTACCATGATTCAGAAGGCTGTACGTCTTCTTGAGTCTAATGATGCAATGACATATACAAGCGATATGATCATGCCATCTACAGGAATCGGAACTACTCCAATACCTGAGGCATTCATCGGGGTATGTCATCCAAAGACTGCGTATACACTACGAGGTCTTACTGGATTCACTTCTGTGGAGAAATATGCACGACCAGGAGAAGCTCTTCCTGGAGAAATCGGAGCGCTTGCGCAAGTACGATTCATTTCTACTACACAAGCTTCTATCTTTACAGGACAAGGTTCTGGAGGAATTGATGTGTACGGAACTCTTATCTTTGGTACTGATGCGTTTGGATGTGTAAATGTAAATTCACTTACTACAAACCTTATCATCAACGAAATCGGATCAGGAGGAACTTCTGACCCACTACACCAGAGAGGAACTATCGGATGGAAAGCTGCTTTTGCTGCTAAAATCTTGAATGCAAACTTTATGGTAGAACTTGATCATGCAGTAGCTGCATAATCATGAAGCAAGCTGGCTTACTTTATTTAACAATAGAATTATATGGCACGACCTAAGAAAGAAACGGTAGTTACTGAGGAAATAACAGATGTTGTACTTCCCACTGATGAAGAAACGGTAGTTACTGAGGATGAGCTCATTGCAACGAGAGAGAAGCTTTCTGCGCCTCTTGTGTTTGATGAAGCAAAACTCAATATTTCTACTGAAAGAACAGCACATGAGGTAGCTATGTCCGATACAGTACTAAGGTATTATCCGAGACTTGAGGGCATGCCAAGCAACGCCGTTATGAAAGCAACCATCAATGAATTTGAATTTTCTGTTCCTAGAGACAAGGAGGTACAAGTCCCAAAGATTTTTGCTGAGATTTTCGATAGAATCCGAGTTGCTGAAACTGGGGCTAATATCAGAAAAGATCTTCTACACGACAGAGCAAATCCTATTATCAACTAACCATTTTTAAACATGGCTCTTTTAAACCAATATGCAGAGGCTGGAGGAAATGTAATTGAGGTGCATAGCATCTCAGTGAATCCCACATCTCTCACTACACTCACCGAGGTAGAAATGTCTATTACACTTACTGGTGTAGTAACAACAGACATTATCACTGCGTTTAGTCCTGTTTCTCTCACTTCTGGACTAATTTGGAAGGGTGCTCGAGTAACTGCTGCCGACACTGTAGGTGTGACCGTTGCGAATATTTCTTCTGGAACTATTGACGGTGGAGCAGTAACGGGGTATCTTACAATCATCAAGAACAACGTCGTAACTGACTAATAGAAGAAGCAAGCTGGCATTCTATTTATCGCTTTGTGACTCATGAACTACGTTACTTTTGCCAGAACAGCACGAACACTTACGAGACAAAATTCTACTACATTTACAGATCAAATGATGGTAGATTTTGTGAATTTATCCAAGGCTGAAATTGAGGGGGATATAGTAAACGCTGATGAGGGTTTTCTAGAGATGACTGCGTATACTGATATGGTAGCAGGACAACGAGTATATGAGCTACCAAGCGACATTTTGAACAGGATTGTAAAGCTAGAAATAAAACTTGACGGTACAAACTGGAGGAGAGCGCGTGAAATAGATTTTAATCTTGTAGAATATTCCACAGCTACAGAGTCTGACATTGCATCAAACAGTAGTGATTCTCCCGTCACATACTCTATTTTCAGAGGTGCTTTATATATATGGAGTGCTACAGCAATTACTGCGGTAAGTCATGGGTTAAGATTATATTACAATGTTTCACCTCATGAGTGGACCACTTCAGACCTTGCGCTTACTACGGATATTTCTATTGACCCTACCACAACAGACGTTGGACTTCCTCAAGAATTTCATCCGATTTTATTGTATAAAGTGACAAGAATGTTTAAACTAACACGTGATAAACCTATTGAACTCAATACAGAAGAACAAAACGTGATGGAACTATTTAGAATGGCTCTGTCAAACTACCAAAATGCAAACCGTGACCGTATTATGGTAGGACAAATCCCACCAGATTACGGATATAATTACTAATAATCATTATTATGAGCAGAGAAGACATCAAACAAGACGTTAATATCTTCATTGAACATGTACGAAATGGAGAAGTGATTGCAAAATATGCTTACCATAATGTCACTACAAACACAGGTAAAGCAGGACTTGCTGCACGTATGGGAACTGCAACTAATGCTGTGACGTATATAGGTATAGGAACTGGAACTACTGCCGAGGCTGCAACTGATACAACACTACAAACAGAAATAACAACAGGAGGTGGGGCTCGAGCTGCTGCTACAGTTTCGATTGTTACTACAACAGTAAGTAATGATACATTACAGTTGCTCAAAACATATACATTTTCCTCTTCTTTTTCTGTATCGGAGACCGCATCTTTTGATGCTGCTACTTCTGGTATTATGTACAACAGAAAGACGTTTACAGCTATTCCTGTGGTAAGTGGAGATCAATTGACACTAATCCATCAATTTAAAATATCTTAATCTAAAAAAATATGGCTCATGTAAGGGTTTTACCAAAAGATGAAAACAATGTAGCAGTACAGACAGCACGAGGTTTTGTTACTTCAGATGCAAGCGGTACGCCAAAACTCTCTCCGTATGCATTCACTACAACAGAAGCTACAGTAGTATTCCCTACAAACGCTGTAGAGATGGTTATTGTAAACACTGATCAGGATTTGCGAGTGAGCGAGATTGCGACAGGTACAGCTACTCAATACTTTACTATTCCTGCTGGTACTGGTGAGGTTATCCAGATGGGGGAAGGTGGATCAGTGTACATCAAGGGTGCATCTGCTACCGCTACAGTACAATTTTATTTCAGAGTACTTTAATTTATGCCACTAGGACTTGGTTTACAACTAGGACTTGCTAAATACGGTATTATCTATGGAGAAGAGGTGTTAGATGGTTCTCTTTTATTAGAGGATGCTTCATTTTTTCTTTTAGAAGATGGCACACAATTATTATTTTAATTTCTATTTATGAGCTCAAAACTTTCTGGTTTAACAGCCACCACGGCAGTAGTAGACGCTGACTTGCTCTATGTGGCAAAATCACCGTTTGGTACTACAGATAGCAAGAAGATTACGGTAGCTAACCTAAAAACATCATTATTTAATTCACCGTATTTTGTCACTGGTGATGCTGGAACTTATGATAAGTATGCATTCATACTCACTTCTCCATTAACAGTAAATCAAGGAGGACTTATTTTTTCGAATGTACACGCCACTACAGCAGGATACAACGGTTTCAAGATGACAAGTACATTCAACTCAAACACAGCTACTGCGTATTTTACCATGGGATTTGTGGAGCTGAACGCCACAGAAACATTCACAAGTAACGCTAACGGTTTCTTAAATTTCTACAATAACGCTGGTTCTGGGTATATACAGTCGCGTGTGCCTATTGCTTCATCGTCGTCTATTAGTTGTATTTATCATACGGTAACGAACGGGTCTAGCACTTCGGCTAGTGATTATTCTGGAGGGCTTTCGTATGCAGGTAATCTTGTTACTACAGCTTACACAAACAATGGGTACGCTTCACTTGCTACGTTTGCTAATACTGACGATAATCCCACAAAGCCTAAGGCTGGAATTATTGTAGGAATGACTGGAGCTGGTACGTACATGTATTTTGGAACTTCTTCTGACTATGCAACTGGAGTTACAACATACGGCTTTAATTTGAATCCAAGCGGTAAGGTAACTTTCAGAAATGCAGACACAGGTACTGCAAGTATCAATATAGGTTCTTCTTCTGGAGTTTCTCCCGTTACTCCAGTAAATGGAGACATATGGTTCACTGGAACAAGCCTACATATTCTTGTAGGAGGAGTAACAAAGACATTTACTTTAGTGTAATTATTATTTTATTATATTCAATTTTATGGCAATCACAGCAAAAGACATTATTGACTACATTGTAGCAAACGGATCTATGGGAAACATTCTTGTAGATGAAACGGTAGAGATGCCTATTGTGCTTAACTACAATGAGGATGGAACTGCAAATACAGAGCTTCATATCTTCAAAATTTCTGCGGTTTCTCTTGCGAAAGAAGACCTCACACAGAAGCGTCAAGATGCAGAGGTAATTATTGCATCACTTTAATTTATTACTAAGCTGGACTATGTTATTTAAAAAAGAAGAGTTAGGAATCATTAACACACTGATAGATGCACAATTTGACAATTCGACTGGTCAATTTAGGGCACGTGGTGTAGATATCTCAAATAGAGTCAATTCTATTGAAATCTATAAGAAGATATACACTCATGTGGTAGACGGAATATTCACCGATGGAGATGTAGAGTTTAATCCACAAGAGAAGGAATATTTAAAAAACATTTTTAAAGAAACCTTACCTGCTGAGTTTGTGAGAAAAATTGCAGATATACTTCCTAAAATTGAATAACATGTTACGAACTATTACATTTCAAGAAAGACTTACTATTCTTTTCTTTTGTCCAGATCATGATGATTACGAGACAATGAAAACAACACTCCCTCTTGCGCTTAAATTGTCTATTACAGAGAAGGAGGAAAAAGAATTCACTGTAAAAAACAAGAAAAGTGGTGGGTTTGGACTTACTGAGGCTGGACAGGTAGCCACTTCCGAAATAGAATTTACTGAAGATGAAGAAAAGTTTATTAAAAACAGGCTGGTAGCACTTAATGAGGGAAGAAATTTAAATGCTTCTCATATGAGTTTATACGAAAAATTTGTACTTTAATATCATTTAGATTATGGCAACATTAGACCCAGCTAAAAACTTTGCAGTTGCAAACGTGCTTACTGGATACGCTGCAGGAGCAACTACAATTGTACTACAAAGTGGCCTTGGCGCACTATTCCCAGCCCCAAGCACTGATGGTGCGTTCAATCTTATATACTGGAATGCTACGGACTATGCAAATCCTAGTGACGACCCAAGTCATGAGATTATACGATGTACTGCGCGTAGTACCGACACGTTGACTGTTACAAGAGCACAGGAAGGAACTTCTGATGTTGCACATAATACCGTAGGAAAACAGTATAAAGTTGCTATGGCATGGACAAAGAAGATGCGAGATGATGTAGAAACGTATGTGAATAAACAATGGAAATACCTTGAAACAATTACGTTTACTGCTGAAACTGGGACAAAAACTACAAGTACGTTTGCTTCTCCTTCTACTGCGTATCAGTATAAAATTGTGTTTGATGTAAATTGTACTGGAGGAAGTGGGACTCTTGGGGTCACTGTAAGTAATACTACAGGGTATGGTTGGTGTCCTAGGTCACTTACTGCGTACCCTTCATCTGGAGGCACTAGTTCTGGGCAGGGATCTTGCGGTATTGGTATTTTTAGTAGTTCTGGACAAAGTATTATTGGTGAAATGCTTATAAAAGCACAAAAAGACAATGCAGGAGCTATTTGTTTTACTTGTAATTCTGGAGGTAGTACAGCAGATCTAGAGGTTTCTATTGGAGGATACGGAGGTATGAGCGGAGCAGGAACTGCGGTAGAAAATATATCTATTGTTAGCGCTGCTACGATAACAGGTACTTTTAGAATTTATAGACTTGATATATAATGTACGGATCATCTACTTACGGACAATCAGAGTATGGAGGATTAAACTCAGTAGCATCTCCTATGTACTATGCAGTGATAGAGGGGTTTACTTTATCTGAAGTATTAGCAAAAGGTCATTTCACTAAAACAGTGACAGAAAATTTTGTGATTACGGAGAATACAAATCCATCACGTACGTATACATTTTTAGAGAATTTATCTATCAATAATGTTTCAGTGCGTCAAATACTCAACGGTCAAACTGCTACTTGGATTCGTATACCACGAGGAAGCACAACGTGGAATTCTTTACCAAAAAACTAATGGCACAACAAATTATATTAGAGAATTTTCATAATGGAGGACTTGCAAGCACAAGTTACCAACTTTCCCCGAATACATTGTTTCGTGCTGCGGGTTTTGACATGCAAAGTGAGCCTGGAATACTTAAAACAAGTCTTTTATTAGATACAGATCTCGCTAGTCCAGATGCGAAGGTAAACAAAATCATATTTGCAAGTGATGGATACGCGTATATTTTTGGAGATAGTCAGTATATACGCAAGAGAGACACTGCAGGAACATATACACAACCATACACTACGGCAGGATGGACTGGTAATATCATGAATGCGATTGAGTTTAACGGATATATTTATTTCTGTAATGCTACTAATCTCTATAGATATCAGATGGGAGCTGCTAACTGGGACTCTATATCATCTTTTGCTTCGTTTGCTGTAGGGAATACCTCATATCACCCGATGTACGTATTTCTTGACCAGTTATATATAGGAGATGGGAGATATGTACACAATGTAGATGAGACTAACACCTATAATTCTGCTGTATTTGATGCAAAAACTCCGAACGTGATAACTTCTATTATTAGTAATGGGTACTCTTTATTGATGGGTACCACAAAAACTTCACAGAATATAAGTAGTGTGAATTTATACGAATGGGATATGGTTTCACCTAATTTTTGTAATGTAGTATACACCGTCAATGAGCCTATTGTGAACGGTATGTTCTATAATGGTGATAATGTGCTTGTAAGTGCAGGATATCAAGGGAGTTTATATCAAATATCAGGGATCAAGCTACAAAAAATCGAACAATTAACATTTGATACAAATAGTACGTGGGGATATGCAACAAGAGGAATCATTATTAAACCAAACTCTTTCTTTGAGAAAGATAATATAGGACATTTTGGCGTTTCTTATGATAAAGGAGGAGGAAATCTAGAATACGGTATCTACTCTTTTGGTAATGGTGTAGCAAATATGCCTGTTATTGTATCTAATCCATACATGCTTTCTGATGCTACCATGACCCAGCCAGTCATTACAGCATGTGCATATTGCCAAAGTACAAACACAATGTTAGTAGCGTGGTATAATGCACAGACATCAGATATTAACATTGACCGACTTGCTGCTGGGGGATATCGACAACAAGACTGGAAGATTCAAACAGGATGGATTACTAATTTTTCAGAGCAAGGGAAAGAAATAAAGCTCACTATCCCATATCGTAAATGTGCAAGTGTTTTTGTATCTACAGGTACGCTTACTGCAAAAAATGGGAGTAGTTATAGTTTTGATTTAGTAAAAGATACTGATAGAAATTGTTTCTTTACTACTGTGCGTCCCGATTCAATAGATAGTTTTTATATCACGTTTGAATGGTCTACCACAGGACTAAACACAGACGGACTTGAAATTGAAAAGCTTATTATTGATATATTATGAATACTGAACAAATTATTTTACAACTCGTACAGAGAATAGATGCAATGGAAAAAGAATTACTCTTTCTCAGGAGGATAAAAACATTTAAACTAGGTACGGGTGACACTAGTATATCAATGGATAGACAAGGCTTGTGGGTTGGTAAGAATTCTTTTACAGACGCTACCACTTCCCCATATACAGCGACATCAATAGCAATTAATGGAGATTTTACTCCTAAAGGCGGTGTAACAGGATCATTTGCTGCTGATGGTGGATCTCCTACCGTGTCCGTCACTCGTGGAATTATTACTTCTATAGTTTAAATATATATGGCAACTCCTCTTTCAGACAATCTTTCAAAACGAAGAGCGCAATTAGCAGCATTAAAAAACAACCCTACAACATCCGTTGGTACTTCTGGTAGTACTCCTCCTTTGTCTATGAGTGGGAATGTTCCTACTGCTAGTGTACGTACTCCAGATGCGCCAGATCTTTCAATGAGTAATACAACTCCACCGCTTTACGTATCTCCATTAAAAACACCTACAGACCAAGAAAAATATGGTGGCACGCAGGTTCCAGGTACAAACGGACAAAAAAATATAGGTATTGATGGATATACCGTTGGGAAAGATGCATTTAAATTAGGTAGTATTGCGAACACTCCGAATACTTCTGATGCAATTAAGAAAATAAATGAAGACCAGTCAAAAAAAGTTGCTGAATCCACTTCTATTCCAAGTCCTACAGTACGAGATGGGTATAGTGTTCCTGGATCTACAGAGAAAGGACTTGTAGAAACTACAAATGTAGTTAAAGATCCTATGTCTACGTATCTTGAATACCTTAACGGTATTAATAAGAAGATGGAAGAAACCACATTTAATGCTACTAAAACACAACAGGAGCTCATGGATGCTGCTGGAGTAGAAAAAGACCAGAATGATCTCAATGCACTTGATGCAGAGGCTAAACAAATAGAACTAAATAGGAAAGCACGAATACAGGCGCAAAGTAATCAGTCTATTCCAGCTAGTGTATATGGTGGGCGTATTAGTGAAATAGAAAGACAGGAGAACACGAGATTGTCTGAGATAAATGCAAGAAAAAATGCCCTTATGAATCAGATAAACACAAAAAACAATATGATTTCCATGACTATGGAGGCTGGAAAGTATGATTATCAACAAGCTCAAGACAAGTATAGAACTCAGTATACGCAAGCAATGCAAGGTATACAGTTATTTAGAGACTTAAAAAAAGACGCTCTTGCTGAGCAGGAGTATAAAGATAGTAAAGTTGCTGCTGCACAGAAAGCGCAGGCTGATGCTATCAAAGAAGAACGAACGAATGCACGAGCAAACTTACAAATTTATTATGATAATATTGTAAACGGAGCACTTGACCCTAACAATATGACAGAAAGTCAACAATTAAATATTGCAAAACAAGAAATGATTGCTGGACTTCCTATAGGAACGTACACAAACCTTGCAAATAAGTTTAAGGGTGAAGATATGAAGGGGCAAGCAGAGGATTATTATGATGCTGACGGGAATAAATACCTACAATTTGTGATGCAAGATAAAAAAACAGGTAAAATAACAGTACGTAGTATGCAAGTTGCTGCAGATTATAGAGAGGTACAAAAGATGGCAGCTGACGAAACAGCACTTTCTAAGGGCACATACGATTTAGGAATTAAAAAGAATGAATATGAGATGCTTGGTACAGAGAATGCACTAAAGAAACAACAGCTTGCAAATTCAATACTCACAGGTCAAAAATCATATAATGATATTGCAAAAGATACAACTGCGGTTCCTAGTAATTTTATTAATCCGAAAAATTCTGCGTATGGAATAGCTGTAGCAACTGATGGGTCGCTTGTTATTAACCTACAGAAAAATGATAAAGGAGAATATAAGACACTACCGGGAAGAGAACAGTGTGGCGCGTTTGTGAACGATGTACTTGGTCTTACTGGTGCTAATAGAATGCCGAATAGCTATGCTGGTAAACTTGCTCTTGCTACAGAAACTACCCCTGATGTAGGAAGTGCGTTTGTACAGCCACTCTCTGGTGCATTTAAGGACAATGGGCACACAGGAATTATTACTAAGAAATATCCTGATGGATCGGTAGATTACATAAATGCGAATGAGAATGGTAAGGGGGATGGAACTATCACTACTGGGCACATGACTGTTGAGCAAATGCAGTCCAAGGGGATTACAAGGTTCACTCCAGGGTATAAATACGTTGCTAATAAGGAAAAACCAACAGACTCACAACGCAAAGAAACAGAGCAAAAAGATATTATACAAAGCACATACAACTTCTTTGATGATAAAAACGTAAGGGGAAGTGATGGGAAGGTGTCTCAAGAAGCGTATAAAGCAGCTAAACGTAATTGGTTAGCAAACAACGTAAATAGTACTGCTAAAGAATTTGATGAGAAGTTTAAGGAGTATGTAAACCCATTGTATTATACTGAGTATGGACTTGATAAGAGTATTATGGACAATACCGACTGGGAGACAGAAGTAAATCTATATCACAAAAAAAACGACTCTACACTATACTCAACTTTAAAGAAAGAAGCATTTAACTAATTTATTATATGGCTGTATCAAAACAAGTCGCAGATGCGTATAAAACACATTTTGGAATAGATGTAATTGGGGATACAGTGGAACAAACCACTCCGGCAAGCGGAGCGACAAGTTTGACTATATCTCCTCAAAAGGTTGGTGCTGATGCGCTACAAACAACTAAAAAAGAACAGCCTACACTTGAGGTGCCGTCATTTTCAAAACTTAAAAAACAGGCATTTGCTCCGTCTGGATCTATTGAGTATGTACCACAACAAGGTGTTGGGTATGATTATACACAGCAATCAAAATTACTTACAGATGAGCAGTTAAAAACGAAACTTGCAGAAAGTTATTATACAAATACTGGGGCGTATGCTACTGGTACTGGGTCTCAAGAGTTTAAAGCATTAAGTGCAGAACAAGAGTATAGAGATAGTGAACGTAAAAAAATAGCAGATCAAAATGATATGCTGCAGAGAAAGCTTAATTTTCAAGATCGGCAACGACAGCTTGGAGTTTCAGCACTTGATGAGGCTGCGAGTAGAGTTGGTACTGATAAACTTACAGATATTACTGGGACAAATTATTTGAACCCATTGTTTTATGCTGCAAAATTTGCAGATTTACACATAACTGCTGCGAAATCATTTGCACAAGGTACATTAGACGCTGCAAGTGCACTTGGTGCATCTATAGACCTTAATGCAGGTGATAATGTTGTAGGAGATTTTGGTCAGGCTGTTTCTGATTATGCAAAGATTATCAAACAAAAGTATCCACAATTAAATCCTTCAAAAAATATAGGCAGCTGGGAAGACCCAGAGTTTTATGTAAAGGGTATTTCTGGAATGATTCCAAACTTACTTGGTGGAATGATGGCTGCTGAGGTTGGTGCTGCTGCTGGAGCTGCTACCACTGCAAATCCTGCTGGTGCTGCTGTGGGTGCGATAGCTGGTGCGACTTCGTTTGGATACGCTATGGAATCAGGTAGTATTTATGATGACCTGCTTACTAGAGGATATTCTCCATCAAGTGCGAGTATTGGAGCTAGGGCATACGGCGCAATCGCAGCTCTTCCAGAAGGATTGTTTCATTTGCGTGGGGTTGGAGATGCTGTAATGCACCCACTTATGCAAGAAGTTTTGAAAAAAGGAGCACAAGCTGAGATTAAACAAACATTGTTCACTGGTGCTAAAAACCTGGCAAAAAAGGGTGCTGGAGCTGTAGTTGAGGGTACGACTGAGGCGATGCAGCAACTTGCACAAAATGCAATTACAAAATTCTATGATAAAAATCAGGGGTTATTTGATGGCATGGCTGAATCATTTGTGTTTGGTCTTGGGAGTGGTGGAATAATAGAAGCTGGCCAGCATATTGCAGGGAAGGATGTGAAGAAAGAGGCTGTAATAGCTCTACAAAACGAGAGGGCTATTGAATCTGCTGTAAATGCAACGGAAGCTTTAGCTAAGGTGTATCCTAAGGATAGAGATATAAAAGTACTGTTAGATAAAACAAAACAAGCCTTAAAAGACGCTCGTATACAAACAGAAGTGGTGAATTCAAAATTTGTACAAGAAAATACTGCTACAGTAGTAAGAAACAATGTATTGGATGCATCAGTTGCAAAGAATATTTCTGGAAAATTTATAGCTACATTTGACGCCACGGTGGACGGTCAGAGTGTTACATTTACTACTTCTATTCCAGCTACAACAGAACAGGATGCACAACTAGAAACAGCAAAAAAAACTCAACAGTGGTTAGAAAAGCAGGTATCTGCTGGGAATATAACAAATATTGAAGAAGCAAAAGTACTTAATACAAGTTTAAAAGAAATTATTAGTCCCAAGCAAGATGTTGTTACAGAAGAGGTGCAGAATACTATTGAAGATATAAAGAAGAATACGTCAGAAACAAATGATAAGATTGATGCACTTATAGCTGAGGCGAAGAAATACAAGAATGCCGATGAGTTTGATTCAGAATTAGTAAGGAATGGGCGTGATATTTCAAAAGAGTTAAAAAATATATATCCAGATAGATCATATATAGATGCACTTGGAGAATTAGTGAAGGGTAGAATTCCAAAAAAACCTATTGATTATACTTCAGGTATAAAGGTATATCATGGAACAGATAATACATTTAAAGAAATAGATCCTAGTAAATCAAACTCTAGTAGTAAAACAGGAGTAGGGGAAGGACATGTTTTTTATACTACAGATAGAGAAATTGCGGGATCTTATGGTAAAAATATATTAGAGTCAACATTACAGCCAAAAAACCCATTGGTTGTTGATGCTGGAAGTCTTGATTGGAGAGATATAAAATTTGAAGGGAAAAGCTATACAATAAACGAATTAGCAACTATTGCAGAAAAAAGAGGGTATGGATCTTTGATAGTTGAGAATGTGAGAGATACTGGAGGAAAACAGGTAGGAGATCAGCCAGCTGGATTTAAATCAGCTACTACTATAGCTATTTTTAATAAACAACAAAATGAAAATATTAAAACAGTCTCCGAAAAAACCACACCTACTACAGGTGTAAAGAATGAGAAGAAGATAAAAGAGAATAAACAGTTTGTTAGTAGGGTTTCTGAGAGAATGGCTGAGGAGTTTGGAACTGAGAAAATAATGGCTGATAAAATAAATATTAATGAGGAAAGTAAAAAAGCAGTTGATTTAGTTTTAAAAGATAAAGATAAGGCGTATCGTGTAGCCATGGGAATAGATGACGTATCTAGTACTGAGCAAACGTTTGTAAATAATGCGCTGTATATGCGAGCTGTTGAAGAAGGTAATTTTGATTTAGCAAATAAGCTTATTAAAAAAGGGTCTATGGTAGTTACTGATGCAGCACAGACATTGAATGCTGCAAAAGCTTCTGTGAGTGATAATAGTGCACGAAAGTATTTACAAGAACTTATGTTGACTCGTTTCCTGATGGTGAATGAAAAATACACTGCTGACATACAAGATAAACAAGAAAAAACATCTCCTACACAGCGTGTAAAAAAACAAATTAAAAAAGATGTTGAAAGTGTGAGAAAGTATATCAGTGAGAAAAAGAAGCTCGATATTACTCAAGCGCAAGATTTTATATCTTCATTACAGTGTAAATAATTATGGCTATATTCTGTATACCAAAGCATTTAGTAGATAAAATAAAGAACTCCGCACTTGCAAAAGAAGCTGATATAGCAAAGCTATATTCAATGACTTCACAAGAACGGCGTGCCTTCTTCACTAAAGTAACAGATGTAGAGACTGGTAAGTTTATCAATACAAAATTTGAACAAGCGATGGTATCTAAGCAGCAAGATGCTCTTTTAGATTGGGCAAAAAGTGTGTTTTCTCCTCAGGAAAAAACAAAGCCAGTATATAAAAACATCTTAGACAAAATAAACACATTGCAGGAAGATGCATTTATGAATCAAAAAGAAGAAGATATTTTTCTAGAGGATCTTGTGACTGAAAAATTAGGGATAAGTATTTCTAAAGATGAGATGAAAGAGATTATTACAAGGGCTAAAAACATACAGGATAAACAAGAAAAGTTGGGTGACAAATTGCACAATCCAGAATTCATAAAAGAGAACGTAGATTTTTACAAGTCTATGAATGAAATGAATAAGTATTTACAGAGTAGAGTCCCCTCAAATACAGCACAGGTACTGATGGGAACTATTGGGCGTGGAATGATGCTGTTTTCTTTAAAGTCTCCAGTATTAAATGTAGGGTCTAACCTACTAGTTGGTACGTCCGAGGCGATTACAAGAAGATTATCTAGTGGAGTTATTGGAGGAAATAATACAAAACTTGCGCTTTCTTACATAAACATGGCAAGAGAAATATATAAGAATACTGGATTTGATATTTCAAGAATGCAAGGAATGCAAGATTTGGGTGCGAGTGGAGAGAGGGTGCTTGGAGATACTGTAAATACACAGGGGAAAGGTGCCATTAATGCTGCTGGTCGTTTTGTAGAAGATATAGTATTTAAAAATCTTATGGGTGCGCCAGATGCTTTCTTTGCAAGTGCGCATTTTGCTGATAGTATAAACATACAATCTAAGAGGTTGTCACAAGGAGACGTTTCAAAAGCAAAAAGTATTATGATCGATGCAATGCGTGTAAACCCTCAAACAGATGAAGGTAAAATAGTCAGGGCGCAAGGTATAATAGACGCCCAATTTGCGACATGGACGAATGAATCTTGGGCTGCAAAAGCGACCTCAGGTGTTAGAAAAATATTTAATGATGTAAATAAAAATTTAAGGATAGGAGACTACCTTTTTCCATTTGTTAAAACTCCAGCGAACGTAATCGCAACGGGTCTAGATTATGCAGGAGTTGGAGCTTTTAAATCTATTTATAAGCTTGGAAAACTTTATAAAAATAAGGATCTAAAAAATAAGCAAGAAATGGAATCTCTTATTCGTGATGCTGTGCGCTCTGGTCTTGGAATAGTTACAGCTCTGACGTTAGCAATGAATACAGATGATGATGATTTTGTAGGAGCATACGACCCAAAGAGAACACAGATTGAAGGATTACGTAATTCCAGAGAAAACTCTATAAGACTAGGTGATACGTGGGTAAGTACAGACTGGCTTGGTCCTGTGCAGGTTGCATATACTGCGATGATGTATGCTAGAAAGTATGGTAAAGCTGGTAGCGCAGAGAAGGCTTTTCAGTATGGCGTAGGTACAGCGTCAAAACTATTAGACTTGCCAGTGATCAGTGATGTTATGGATTTTGGTAAAGATATATCTCAAAAAAAGAACACTTCACTTGGTGAATCTGTTTCTAGTCTTAGTGAATATGTTATTTCTCAGGCTGGTTCTCGTTTAATACCTAGTTTTTTCTCTGATCTTGCAAAATCATTTGATAATAATGAGCGTGTGAGTACGAATGCAGTAAGTGCAATACAAGCAAAAATACCATGGTTAAGAAATATGCTTCCAGTAAAAAAGAATATATTTGGGGAAGATATTTCTACATCTAACGCTATGTACTCATTACTTTTTGGTGCACGTGTACGAACAAGTACAGAAGATGCGCTCATTAAAGAATTAAGTGATGTATCCACAGAAACTGAAAAATCAATAACTTTCACAGACTGGAATAAATCATCAAGTTCAAAACTAGAACAATTCAGACAAAAAGTAGGTGAGGCTATGTATAAAGATGCTACTGTAGAGTATGGTCACGAACTAAAAAAACTTATACAAAAAACTATTAAATCTAGCGAGTATAAAAAGAAAAGTGTCGAGGATAAATTGTCTATGATTAACGGTCTAGATACTGAGGCGCAAAATATTATATTCAAAAAGTACCACTTTGTATATAAACCAAAGAAACGTTAGTTTTTGATATATCCAGAAAGGTGTCCGTATGTATAAAGACATGCAGAACATGCAATAGAAAACAAAGCAACCTTTTCAATATTCCATAAAAAAACTGCCATAAAAACCATACAAACTAGTGTAAAAATAAACTTAATAAATTCCATAATACAACAATATTATATAAAACTGTCAACAATATATATACTAGTTTACAAAAAATGCAATAGCTTGTATGATTTGAATATATTTTTAATGTATTCTTATGAGCGATCAAGACTTCCAAGATGTACAGCTTCCTAGCAGTCCAAATCATAATGACTATGTACAGTTTGATTATATTGGAGACTTAAAAAAAGCACGTGTATTGTGCGATAAGTCATATAAATCAATTATAGAAACATTGGATTTTATAGAAGAGATATATTCACGTGACCCATCAAATAATTCTGCAAAATCAATAAAGACGGCATTTCAAAAGGTGTTCCCTTCGAAAGATGCATTAATTGAGGCGAGAATGTGGCTGTTAAAAGGAATGGGTGATTTAAGTTATGAACTTCCAGAAGAATTCAAAGACGAGTATGTTGATTTTACAAATATCCCTTCACAATCATAATATGAAAGATAAACTTTCCGCTGATAGACTTACAAAGGTTCATCCATTGTTACAAAAAAGAGTCACAAAATTCTTTAGTTCATTGGAGGAGAAAGGACTTGTGCCACGCATTGTGCAGGGATTACGCACTATACAAGAACAGAATGACTTATATGCACAAGGTAGGACAAAGCCAGGTAGTATAGTGACAAGGTCAAAAGGCGGACAGTCTTGGCATAACTACGGGATGGCTGTAGATATTGCATTTATAAATCCTAATGGTTCTATAGATTTCAATGTAAGTAAAGAGGTAGGAAGACTAGGGGAATCCTTTGGTTTAGAATGGGGAGGAAGTTGGACTTCATTTAAGGATGCTCCTCATTTTCAAATACCACATTTAGCATCTAATCCACAAACTATGAGTCAAGCTGATATTGATAAAGTGCTACGCAATGAAGAAGCAAAAGAAGTAGATAATGTTCCTCAAGAGAATGTGGCTGACTGGGCAGAGGCTTCTTTTGTAAAAGCAGAGAAAAAAGGATTGAGTAGAAATAATCCTACAGATCCAGTAGATCCAGTACGACTACGCAAGATCCTTGTAAAATCAGGATTTAAAATACAAGACAATGATACCCCTGTCACCTATCAAGAGCTTATTGTTGTCCTAGATCGTGACGGTAAATTTAATTCATAATATATACTACTATGTTAGAGACATTAATTTCATTATGTGTAGGAGCATTCATGCCACACTTTATACAGAAATTTAAGAGAATAGGATTTCAGGGAAGACAGGCACATTTAATCGTTGCTATCTTTTTGGCATTTGTATATACAGGGTATCAATTATTTGCACCACAACCACTGAAAGAAAACGTGTATGCATTCATTACACAGGCGAGTGTGACGGCGGTACTTGTGTACGAGTTTTTACTTAAAAAGATGTACGACAAACAAAAATAATGGGCATAGAACTTACAGCAACAATTGTCGGTCTAGTGATTCAAGTGTTTGTAACTATATTTACTATAGGGCATTTTGTTGGTAAAAACGAAGATAGGCTTGCGCAGCTAGAAACATTAGTTGAGGGATTAAGAAAAGAATATTTAAAAATAAATAGTGATTTTCTAAAACATAAAGATGAGCATGAAAAATTAAAAACAGAGTTGGCAATATCAAATACGCAACTAGGCGCAGACATAGGATTTTTTGGGATAGAGTTAAAAGAACTTAAAGACACGTTCAAAGAATTTACAAAAGAAATGAGAGAGTGGAGAGTTGAAATTACATCAAAAAAATAGAGCACATAGGATAATCCTACATGCTCATATTGTTACACAGGAATAACGACAATACTTCTATTACCTCCGAACCGTTCTTGTCCTTTTTGGGAGTGTATTTTTTTTTCTTCCTTTAGTTCTTTAATGATACTATATACGGTAGCAGTTCCTATTCCTGTATATCGCACAATCACTTTCACCCCTACTGGCTTCTCCGTTTGTTTATAATACGTAAGAATAAATTTGAGTATTTCATTTTTATTCTTTGACCTGTGATCTAACATAGTCATGTCAGTGGGAATTATAATATGTGTTTACGTTGGAAAGCCATACATGAGCATTATCATTCCCCGTCCACTTAATCGCAAGATTTATATCGGGGTATCTCTTATATGATTTTGTCCATATTCTTTTAAACTCATCAAAACTTTCTTGAGTTGTTTTAAAATATCGTGGGTACCTAACTGTTGTATTCTTTTTCGTTTCTTTATCAAAAACTTTCTTCCATGCCATAATTCCATGACAATTATTCCTTTTTATGGCAGTTCCATCGGCACAATGTCCAGTTTCAGCAAAAGCTACAGCGTGCGCAAGCTTCTCAAGGTCAAAATCTTGTTTATTTGACTTCTGCTGAGTTGGTTTATCTTTCGTGGCTGTTTGTACGTTTTTATGTTCAGTCGTAGCTCTAATCGAATTTAAAGAGGATGTTTTTTTCTCACTCTTAGTTTTTTGAGTGGGTTTCGCCACAATTATTTTTTTGCGTCAAGTTCTGGCTTATATTCTGGATTAATTAAACTATCTATTCTTTTTGTCAAGTCCGCTCGCTTGTTTCGTAAGTCTTCTATTTTGAGTTCCATTTCGTGCAGTTTACTTTTTTCTTGTAGCATAGTTCTAATTTGTAGGGAAAGTTCTTTCTCTACGTTGACTTTCTCTTGAGAGAGTTGGCTGATGTCATTACCTTGCGCAAATGTCTTGTCTTCAGGAAGTACCTTAAGTACAAGAATAAAAAGAAGTAATACGCCAAGTGCGACTCCTACAATTTTGGCCCCTCTGAAAATCTGAGCTTTTACTACATTCATTTTGTCCATGTGTAAAGTTGTTATGATATAAGGACACTCTTATCTTACCATAACACTCTTTGTTTTACAATAGTCTAAGATAGACATTTTTTAAATTTATACGTTTGTATGTTTAATATTCTTCATAGGTAAAATATTTACCGCATTTTATACATTTATATGTGTTAAATTTTTTATATGGTATTTCATAGTTTGGTGAAGTTTTAATTAATGTAGTTATATGGTCACAAAATGGATTTTTAAATATCATCAATAAAAAAATAGAAATAATTGATACCACAAATATAGTCATATAATTTTGTTATTAAATAATAATTTCATATTTTTAAATTTCTCCATTCATATATTTATTGAGTAGGTCACGTGCCTCCTCAAAACCAATGCAAAATCGTGCTACGTAGCCATGGTACTCTAGTATACTCAATACTTCCCATTGTTCTTCTAGGTGTGTAGTTTTTAGCGTCCCATCTTTTTTATAGATTTTTTCTCCTGTTCTTTTTAGTTCTATCATTAATCCGTGCCACCCATTGCGGGGGCAAAGTATAATAAGGTCAGGAATACCACGGTGACTTTTTAATTTACTCCATTTCACGGCTTGTCCTATGGTCATTTTTATCCCAGAGGCATCCGACAAAAAAACTATACCAGGATAATTAGTCCTAATATAGTTGCAAAACATTTCGTGCTCTAGTGCTTCGCTCATTCTATTGTGTTATATAAAATACAAAAGAATTCATGCCTATCGTACATTAGTTTTTCTTTCATAAATTATTTGTTATTATATAGAGAAATACTAAAGTCTCCTCCGTAGTATCCATTGCCCCATCCAGTATTTATATGTGCAATTTTTTCTCCATTGATGAATAAGTCATAGCTATCTCCTTCTTGATTTTTATTTTCTACGGTTTTGATTGTAATTTGCTTGTGTATTGCTTCTGAACATAGATCAAATGTAGACCATCCATTACCACAACCTCCGCACCCTTCGTTTTCTTCAATACAATATTCTTTTCCAGACAAAGTAAACGTGTGGTCTGAAGTAAAACAAATAGTTTCTTTTTTCTGTTGGCTGATAAAGTCAAAAAGGCAATCGTATTTTCTATCTATATTAAAACCAGTTAATACAATTGCATTGACTGTGTCATTATTTTCTTTGAGAAACTTAAGCCTGTGGTAGCCGTCAATTAGAGTATAATGTTCAGTGTAATACTTTTTTGATAATACAATAGGGTCTGAGTTTTCGAGTGGATCTATTTTATCCATAATTGACTGAACATACTTTATTTTTGAAATATCAACAATTTCTTTTGTTGCACTATTAATGTGAATGCTTCCTATTTTTTCGTATTCTTTGTTTAGTTTTGTAGTTAATTCTTTAATTTGTATAGTGTCCATAGTGTTATTAATTAAGTGATTGAAGGTCTTGGTCGATACGGTCTATATATACTTGTGTTAGTGTCTTGTCACCTATAAAAAATTCTTTCACTACTTCTTCTGGAGTAGGTATAATGCTTCGTGCATACTCTACACATGCCTCTTTTATTGTTTCTTTTACAGTATCTTCATAGTTTTTATCGTAGTCACCATTAAATATGCGGACGTATGATTGTTCTATTATTTCTTGTAGTTTATTCATAGTATAATTAACTTAATGATTGAATGTCTTTGTCGATGCTGGAGATAAACATGTCTATACATTCATTGTGTCCAGTGTATATATCGGCGAAACTGTCTTCCTTTGAAAAATCTTCCACTTTATCAGGCACTACACTTCGTGCATATTCTACAAGTTTATTGCATAAATATTCTCTTACTTCTTGCTGTAAGTCATCTTGTAATCTCCACCCGTATAACGAGTGGAACTCATCTACAACATCTTGTAGTTTGTTATTCATAGTATTATTGAGTAAGTAAATCAGGGGTGTCACTTTCTGTCACTTCAAACTTCCATTTGTAATCAATAAGTTTCCAAAATGGAGTATGGAAACTCCCATCTTTGAAGCACCACATGCAATTGTGTGACATCGTGACTACCCCACCTCCGTTTTGCCATTTGCAGAACATACCAGAGTAAATCTCTGTTCCATTCTTATCTTTGATCCCTATATACTGTCCTACTGTAGTAGGATCAACCTTGTATATACTACCTTCTGTATCAATAATACAATGTGTTATTACATCAGGTTTATCCAAGAAGTGTAGCGGCGTGGCGTAGTAGTACCCATGCACCCACTCTCCTTTTCTATCTCCATTGAGGATTTTTCCTCGGAATTTAATTTCTTTCATAATCCAATATTTTCTTTTAAAAAATAAAATCGAACGGGACTTCTTCATCTATTACGTTTATTTTTTTGTTTCCTTCTGTAATAATATCTAGAATAGCATTTCTTTTTTCAGGGGTAACACATACCTGGCGTACACCTTTCTCTGTATTGACGAATATAGCTAATCTAACGTCTTCTATTTTCATAATCCAATCTGTAAAAGTGTAAAATTAGTTTGTTTTTTTGATTATCAATGTGGCGTATTCATAACTATACTGTTGATATATCCAAGATAAATAAATGCTGTAGTACTAGCAATAAAAATAATTCCCGTAATTATTAGCGATTTCCAACCTACTGGATAGATAGATCCAATAATGATAGAAGATAATATAAATAAAATACTTATAATAGTGAGAAATGAGACTAAAGGGTCTGGAGGATAACATGCGGATACACAAGGTGTTCCTTCTGAACTGGAGTTTGTTTGAGCGTGTTGTTTGATATTACCTACCCTAGGAATTATTATCATAATCCAATCTCTATTAAAAAACTAAAAAGTG
>ERZ724522.434-NODE-434-length-27450-cov-19.734696_pt1 | contig 27450 bp, 44 predicted proteins | sample MGYA00376055_ERZ724522 | MGnify/ENA primary metagenome ERZ724522 (study PRJEB28724, sample SAMN07190884) | wastewater metagenome | isolation source: effluent of sewage treatment plant in Hong Hong | place: Hong Kong | collected 2016-03-17 ...
ATGGCTCTAAACATGTAAGCCAGTTGTCGGGTTGTCATCTGAAAAACCTGGTCCAGTGTCCAACCGTATTCGTGTGCGAGGGTATCAGCTATTTCCGACCACGACGTTTTGCTTTTTTTTTATCCGTATCGAGTGAGGCCTTAAAGTTGGCAAATTCTTTTGGGCTCATCATTTTTTCAAGCATTGGTCGGCTGATACCAGCATTCTGGATCAGTGCGCGCATGATGGCCACCTTTTCATTGACTCCTGAAACCCTTTTGAGCATGAGTTTCCAGCCGCCAATTTTACCCTTAAAAGTTTCACCCGTGTCATCGTTTGTGATTTCACAATCGATTGGAGCAAAGTGTTTTTTGTCCTCATCAGTCAATTGGTGAAAAGCAATCCTGCACATTTGGGTGATTGTCATGTGCTCGTTAAACACATCTTTTTCGCCAAATGTTTCACGTATCCAGTTTTCATCATCAAGCGTGATTTTTCTTAAAGTCATTTCCTTGCCATCAATTTCAATGGCAACATCCATTGGCTTTAGCTGGTTAAGGGATACGTCGGGCGTCTCATCTGAAAGCTCATCAATGTTTTGGTCTTGCATCTGCACAGCATCAAACAGAATAATTTTACTTGCAAGAAAAAACGTGCTTACGTATTGGTACGTAATGAACAAAAAAAATACATCTCATAAAGTTAAGCGATTTGAGTTTTTAAATGACCAAGCGGCCCACAACAGAGCCCAAATTATTGCCAACGAGTACGCTGGTGGAAATCTCGGGGCTTGGATCAGATACGCAATGTTAGAGGCGCCGCGCCGATATTTGAAACCGCACGAGATTAAAAGGAAATTCAAATGATGAGCACAGACAAGTTTCCACAATTAATCACAACATGTGATGGCAAAAATTATCTTGCACTTGCAGGTGGCAACACTGTTGAAAGGGACGGCAAGCGCACTTGGTATCTTGCAATTCCAGAACGTGATTTAACCGATGCAAGATTAAAGATCGGCACAAGTAAGGAATTTGCTTTAGTGGCGGTGGTGGATGTAACAGGATGAGTTTTGTCTTGGGCTTTTTCGTGGGGATTATTTTTATTTTGTTTTTAATTGGGATTCAACTTAACAGGTGGTTTTAATGACAACTGAAACAAAATACTCTTACCAGAAAAAGATTGAGGCTTTAAAAGCTGAGGCTGAGCAAGCCAAGAATGATCTTTGGATGTATCGTCAAAGTGTTCTGGAAATTTATGATGGCATCGCTGAGGTTGCTGGCCAACAAACATCGATCAGCATTGGTTGGACTTTGAAAAAACTTAGGAGGCTTTTAAGATGACTCATTTGCCAGCTGATCAAACAGCAAAATTAACTAAGTTTGAAATCGCTTGTCAGGGCGTCACTGGATATTCTGTGCAAGAAGTTGAGGGCTGGGTTGTTGGCCGCTTTGGAATTCACATGGTGACCAACTCAGCCAATGACACAAATTACAAAGTAACCCACATTGCAAGTGGTTGGCTGTGCGCTGTACTGGATAAACAAACAAAAGCCTTTGCTTACGCCAACGCTGCAAACGTACATGGTGAGTGGGATGAAATAAAAGTGACTGACAAAAGACAAGTCTTTATCCCACCAACGCTCGGCAAAATTCACAACGACATCATGAAAAGAATTGGGGCCAGATGAAAAAACAAATCTTGGGTTTTATTTTAAATTGGTTTTTGATCTTAACCGTACCTTTATGGATTTGGTTAGTGGCGTATTATCAGATATTTACGGATCACGAACGAGCAAAATATATGTCAGGCAAACAATCTTTGCTTGGCGATATTATTTAGCTTGATACGTATCATTTAGTTTTGTAAGAACAAGTTTCACGGGGCGATGTTGATTGGTTATTTTGAATCTTTTTGTCGGTGGTTCGAGTCCATCATGTGACTTCGGTTGCATTAGCTCAGATGGTAGAGCAAAAGACTCCTTAAATGGAGTATCCGATCGCGCTAAATTCTCTGTGATTATTTTTGAAAAAAGCTTGTGGGGCGATTGGCGTCGTTTATTTTGGGAATAAACACGATGTCAAAAAAATTCTCCACATTTTAATTAACTGGTTTGTGGGTCGCTAACATTCGATTATTTGCTAAATAAAACCGACTGTTGCCTAATCATCCACAATTTTTTAAAAGGGGTTTGCAATGGATTACACGCAACATTTCTCAACAAAGAAAACGACACAAACACAACCAATTCCAGGTCGCGCGCAAGTAAAAAACTCGGCTGGTGGCTTTTCATTTCAGATCGATGGCTTTAAACAACTCGATCGATTTTTAATTCTTGGGACTCAAGGTGGCACTTATTACGCCAAAGAGTCTGAGCTGACAGTTGAAAATGCAAACGCTGTAATTGCTTTGATAAAAATTGATGGATTGAAAGTTTTAAAGCGAACGGTTGAGGTGTCAGTAAATGGGCTTGCTCCAAAAAACAACGCCGCCATTTTCACAATGGCCTTACTCTGTACATTTGGTGATGAGGAAACTAAAAAAGCCACTTACCAAAACATCACAAAAGTTTGTCGCAATGGTACAAACATTTTTATGTTCACTGAGAACATTCAAAAACTTAGAGGGTGGTCTCGTGGATTGCGAAACGGGGTTGCCAAGTTTTATGAGCAACGTACGCCAGGGGCACTTGCATTGCAGCTTATTAAGTACAGACAGAGAAATGGATGGACTCACAAGGATGTTATTCGACTTGCACACCCGACGTTTTCCAAAGAGTGCCAATCACTGGCTTACCATACGTTAGGCAAAAAACTTCCAGAGGGATTGGCGAAAAATGAAATTTGGATGGCCTTTGAGAAAATGCAAACCTGCAAAGATAAAGAGCTGTTGCCTGATGCAATCGAGCTGATTCAAAAATACGAATTGCCTTGGGAGGCCTTGCCAACTGAGCTTTTAAATTTCCGTGAAACGTGGGAGGCATTGTTGCCGCACATGGGACACACGGCATTGCTCAGAAATTTAAGCCGATTTGCAAAGCTTGGAATGACAACCACGCACTCATTTGATGAAACCACAAAGGCCATCATTAAAAAGTTTAGTGAGCTTGAGGAGGGTGGCTTGCACCCGATCAACATTTTAAATGGAAACTTGGCGTATCTTAAAGGCCACTCATCTCACAGTGGTGACAAGTGGCAACCGTCAATGAAACTTGTGGATGCGCTTGATAAAGCATTTTACACAGCATTTAAAACGGTTGAGCCAACGAATAAGAATTACATGTTATGCCTTGATGTTTCAGGCTCGATGTCATCACCAGAGTTGGCTGGGACCGCCCTAACCCCTAGAGTTGCGAGTACGGCATTGGCTTTGGTGACAATGAACACTGAGCCTGAGACATTCTTAATGGGCTTTTCTAATCGCTTTATGGAATTGAAAATTAGCAAATCAGACAGGTTGCAAAACGCTTGTCAGTACACAGCTCAACTTCCTTTTGAATCCACTGATTGCGCCATTCCAATGCTTTATGCGACTAAGAACAAAATCCCAGTGGATGTGTTTGCAGTTTACACTGATTCTGAAACTTACATGGGCTCAGCTCACCCCACCCAAGCATTGGAGCAATATCGTCAAACGATGGGGCGTGACGCAAAATTAGTTGTTGTCGGGATGACATCAAATGGGTTTACAATTGCTGATCCAAAAGATCCAAGACAACTTGATGTGGTTGGATTTAGCTTGGATACGCCACAAGCAATTTCAGCATTTGCGAGGGACTAATGGAAAAAGAACAAGCGCCCAGAGAGTTAGTTATTGCTTTGGCCTCGAGGGTGCCAAAGGCTTTTTACAAAAACTTTCTGTCAACGTATGAGCACGATTTAAAGGCTGCAATTGTTTTGGCTCTTACAAATGTGAATGGGCAATGCACGATTAAACTTAATCGCGCCACGTCAGTTGACGGTTTATCAATCTCGCTTAGCGTTTCAGAGGAGCCTTTTGATGTTACCGACCAAGGAACAAGCAAACCTGTTGGCTGAAACCAACAAGACAATTAAATTCATCAACGAGAATCGCTCTAAAGTAATTGAGCAATATGTTTCAGCTTTCTTGGCTGTACATGCCCCACCCGATTTTGATTACAAATGGGTAGTCAAAAACACTGAGCTTGTAATTAAACAAGTGTATTCAATGGGGGTTATGACAGAGCATTACTCGGTTGAATTACGTACACCAAAGCGTGGTCCAAATGATCCACCAATACGTTTCACGGCTGGTGAGGTAATTGGTTGTGGTGACGAGGCTTACATTGATCCTGAAAGTGGTTATTTAATGAGGGTAAGACGTGAACAAGGGGGCTGAGCTGTGCATTTATATTGGACTTTTATTGATCGCAATTCCAGTCATGTGGGCGTGCTTGCGTGTTAAATGATTTGTGGCGTACCCAGAACATTATTGGAATTGTATTTTGCACAATACTATTAGGCATTGGACTTGAGCGAAAATACGGCTGGCTGATTGTAGCGGCTTATTGTTACTCATTGTTTACATGTGTATTTTTGTTTTTAAATTTGGACTCTGTATGGGGCCAACTCCAAATTAGAATCGATACAACAGCGGCAATTGCTTACATTTGTATTTTGTTAATACCACTTGTTATTTCAAGATTAGATAAAAAAATGACAGCTAATATGTGGGTGGGATTTACAGTATTGATGATTTTAAATTGCATTTCGGTCTTAATCTTTGGTTACGGGATATTTAATGCAAGCTCTATGGATACATCAATGATTGCTCTAATGTGCATTTTTCCGATTGTGGCACTATGGGATTTTTATTTGGATGGATCGCTCAAAGTGGCTGGCATCCCACTTGTTTTAATCATTGTTATATTGCCAGTTGTGACCATTTTGCTCACTCAAGGATCAACAGCATATTTCGTATTAGCAGCTGGTGCGTTGGGCGTGTTTTGGGTACAACGGGCATGGATGCATTTAATAGCAATGTTTATCATTATTGTATCTAGTGGGGCCATCACCCAAGGCGAAAAATTCCTTAGCTCATCTGGTCGTTTTTGGCATTGGAAAATGTTTATGCAATGGTGGTGGGATAACGCAAACATCTGGATTGGTGCAGGATCTGGATCATTTAATTGGCTTGGCCCAGCAATTCAAGGCCCGTCAAAAGAGGCTTTTTTGTACATGCATAATGAGTATTTACAGGTGCTTTTCGAGCAAGGCATTATTGGCTTTATTCTATTGATGGCCCTGTGGCTGACATCCATGTGGAAAGTAAGAAAAAGCGCATGGCTCTTTGGGACTTTTTGTGCTGCATCCGTATCCATGTTGACGCAATTTCCATTGCGCTACTTTGCTTCTCAGGTCTTTATCGCGCTCCTAATTCATGAGGCCCACACATTGAAACACCGAGTCTAGGCTAATTGGACTTGAGCTGTTGGCCAAATCACTCGATGATTTAGGTATGTTTAAAAAGATCATTTTCTTTAGCGTATTACTTTCAGTGGCGGCCATTGCATCAAACACTGGGCCTGGTCCTGCAAAGCTTACAACCTTGCCAGATCAGTCAGGACATGCGACTGAGGTTTTAACAACATCAGGATCCACACTTTATTGGGCACCAGGTGGGGCTGGCGGCTCAGGAAATGGATCAGTAACTAGTGTCACAGGTACAGCCCCGATTTCAGTTACAGCGTCAACTCTAACACCCAATGTGTCTATTTCACAGTCAAGCTCCTCAACTGATGGATACTTGTCAGCTGCAAATTGGTCCACATTCAATTCAAAACTTTCATCAGTACCATTTCCACTTAATGCACCAGCTGGCACACTAACGGCCCCATCAATTAACTTTCAGGACAATGATTCTGGTATGTGGTCAAACGGTGATGGCAACACATCTTTTAGTGCCAATGGCTTTTTAAGGATGGAAGTAAATCAAAACCAAGTTGATGTCATCGGCCCACTTGATGTGACTGGAAATATCTCAGCTGCTAACTTTCCACCAACAGGAAACGCAAATGCTTTTGCTGGATATGACAGTTTAGGTGCTCTGTTTACTATTCCAGGCTGGTCTTTTCAGGATGGATCAGGTGCCCTGAGTGCTTACATTTCTCGAGACGTGACGCTTGATGGAGGTTTTACATCTTACAACTTTGAAACCGCCGCCGAGGCAACCGCTGACAATCTCATTGGAATTAATGGAATAAATGTAGACATGCACTTTGACAGAAATAATACAGGTGCTGACTTACAAACTATTTATGGAATTAACTCAAGCGCAAGGGCTGAGGGCTCTGGATTTGTAAATTATGTTTTAGGTGCAAACATTGGTGCTCAAGGTGGCAATGGCAATGGGGGTGGGGTTGGCTCTATTCAAGGAGCGTACTTTAACAGCACACTAGCATCTGGCACAACAATGTCATCAAATGGCTCACTTAATGGAATATTTGTTGGGATTAATTCTACAAGTGGCACAGCTGACAATGGATATTTATTTAATGGTAATGTTGATTCAACAAATTTTACAAATAATTTTAATGGCATAATTTCAAGTGCAAACAACTCAACATTCAATAACACGTACGCAATGTTTAACGGATACACAAACAACTCAAATACCTTTAATGGTAACAACTGGTATGGAATGGTGCTTGGCAATGATGCACCAATCAGTGGTTTTGCTGATGGCGTTAGATTTCAGACCAATGGAAATGTAATTAAAAACCTAAACGGGTTTTCTATTTCTACCAATGCAAACACGCTGACATCACCTGGTTACAACATGACAGCTTTTGATGCCAACATTAACAACACCACATTTAATGGTGACAACTTTAATGCGTTCAATGGTTTCATTGCTGGTGTTGGCGCGACTCAAACAAACGTCAACGCATTTGCTTTTAACAACCAACTTTCTGGCACAAATAGATTTACTGGCCTCAGCATCTTTAACAATCAAGATCAAATCGAAGAGATACGAGGGGTTAACTTTAATTCAACAGGTGATGCTAGGACAATGACTGGGATTGATGTTGTCATGACTGGCAATGCTACTGATGATGGCCAAGGCTTAAGGGTTAACGTAAGCAGCCTAACATCAAGCACTCAACACATAAAAAGTGGATCATTTGAGGGTGGGCAATTTCAAGTCAATGGTGGCTTTACGCCATTCAGTAGTACGCCAGTTGAAATTGGAAACAACTTTATCACGACAAGCTCAATTGTTTCAGGCTCACCACTTACTGGCACAGATCAATTTATTACATTCATTCAATCTAACCTTGATGCCCAAGACGATATTACAACAGGCCCTTACGGCCTTGACACAAACATGGTCGGGGCTGTTTCGCAAATAGTTGTTGGATCTGGCAAGACATTGCCCCTAACAAGATCATTGTTGCTTGGCACTTCAATACCAGCTGGCTCAGGTGGGACAATTACAGAGCATGTTGCAATGACAGTCCTTGGGCTTCCATCATTTGGCGGCTCAGTTACTAATCCAACCAGGACTGGAATTGAGGATGGAACAATACTTGGCCAAGGATTTTGTGATGGCGCAACAACTTGTCACTTTTTAAATGTTAGAGATGGCAATGCACAAAATAGCTTTGCTGGTGGAATTCAATTAACAACATCTGGCTCACAACCAACTTGCGATGCTCAACACAGGGGCACGTTTTGGAATATTGAGGGTGGGGCTGGTGTTGCTGACATTTTACAAATCTGTCAAAAAGACGCCGCTGATGCGTACGTGTGGGTAACAAAATGATTAAGCTAATATTGTTTTCTTTATTTTTAAATGCACAGACAACAACCACAACAACGCTTTATCCATTCTCAAAAGTGTTCATTGATTTGTGTGGTAAAGACATAAGCCACTTGCCAGAGCCAGCTAAAACAAAAGCTCAAGAAGCTAAAACAAAAGCAGGGTGCCCATAATGGAAATACAAGTTGGCTCCAAAGTACCATTGCTCACCCAGCTCTTTGATTACGAGCCTGGAAAATACATCCAAGCCGTTGTAAAAGATGACACCGACACTCCTGTGGCTGGCTCACCTTTTAACTTGGCTCACATCGCAAATGGATTTTACAGAAATTTCTCTTTGCTCATGCCAGATGTGCAATTCATTTCAGTGCAATATCTTGTTTATGATGACTCTGGTCACACGACTTTAACCGAGGATTACGCGGCCACGTGTGAGCTTTTCTTTAGAGCTTTATCAAGTGGCGGCGGTGGATCTGATGGGGTTGTTGATGGAAACTCTGAGGCCATTAGTGATGAGTCTGAGGGGGTTGCTGAAACCGACGCACAAGACAGTTTTGCTGAAACCGATGAATTGGAAACAAACATTTAAAAGGGGTTACAATGTCCAGACAATTAACGTTTTACAAAGGTGATAAAGAAGTACGTTCGACGTATCTTTACACGGTTGACAACAGTGATAAAAAACAAAAAAAGCCATACCTAATTCCAGCAAGCTCAGTGATCCAAGTGAAACTCCCAGGTGGTGTGTCGCTGTCATCAGCTGACTCTGAGGTGACTTTTAACGCTGGCGAAAACAAGCTAACCTTTACGGTTTCCTCCACTAAATCAGCTCTTTTAACTGAAAGTGATTCACTTGCTGACATCGCTTACATTGTTTTTGAGGGTGGCGTGATGACAGCTGGTGTGACGTTTGTGGATAAACAAGTTTTACTTGTGAGCAAGATCCCTAACACGTAATGGATGAAAACATTTTTTGGTACATTTTTTGGATCAGCATTTTGCTGTTTATGGAATTTATCAATTATTCAAACAGAAAAAAGTAATCATGGTGGCCAGGACTTAATTGTTTAAATAGTGATCCACGGTGTTCACTTACTGGCCGCCGCCAATCGCAACAACCTCTAGTAAATCTTTGCATTAACTTCTAGTAAAAAAAGAGCCCCTCAATTTCTCAAGGGGCTCAAAACCAAACTAAACAGGAGAGTAACGACATGAGCTGCAACACCTGATCGGCGGCAACCGATCATTACTTAAACTCTAACATGTCTAATTGTGAAAACCTTTCCTAAAGCTGAATCATACAATAATTTTGCTTTTGCCTCGACCTCAGCCCAAGCTTTTTCCGCAAAACCAATTGGCAACCCAACCGCTTTACAGCGATACGCCTCGATTTCAAACAGTTCATCAGAGCCCAATTTTTGAGCCATGATCACAGCTGAAAACTCAGGAGTTACGTCAGATGCATTGCCCACATCAATCACCATTGATTGTGAGTTTACAGGGCGTGTTTCAAACGTCGCTGTGTCACCCACTGTCATGCCGATTGTGCCAGATCCACCAACGAATTTAATACCAAGGCTTGCCACGTTTGTGTCAGCTCCTGATGTAATTGTTAGATCGGCGGCCAAAAGTTTGAGCGCATCGTTTTGGTAAGCAACGTCAGTTCCACGAGTGTAATCAGCATCACTCATGCCGTACACGTTAACTGTTGTCGCACTCACGACAATGACAGCATACTTTGAAAACTTAAGGTTAGCCTCTGATCCAGTCAGAACGGCAACCGAGGCAACACCAGTTGATGCTTGCACCAAAGATGTACCTTTTTTGTTTGTCAAAGTGGATGCATTACCACTTGTTTCAGCTGAGTTGTAAGACACAGCTTTTCCAAGGAATAATTCAAACACAAAGTTAGGATATTCGTTAAACTTTAACGACATCTCACTTGTGATTTTGCCTTGCTCAGATGCCCATGGGTATGGGTTAGAGCCACCAGACAAGTCGATCAATTCACCACTTAGTGAAACTGATGAATCTTTTAAAACCTTTAGAATTCCGTATGGCATCCCGTCAGCGCGCTTTCTTGGCACAACTGAGTGAATACCAAAAACATTAATTGGATTTGATAAACCCATAAAATAAACCCCCTTATATTACATTCTCTGTTTTTAAATTTTGGTGGTACATTTTCGGCACATCCGAAATGTCCTCACCAGCCTTAATTTTTTTACTGTAATCATTATGTGAAATCTCAAAATCCTTTTTAGCAATCAGCTTTTCAACAAACTCGCCAACTTCTTTGGACTTTTTATCGTAATCAGCTTTTTGCTTTTTACTGTACTCGTTCACGCCCAACCTCCATTGATTATGACAGCCGCTGTTTTAAATGCCTTTGTAGTATTTAAGTTTAAATAGTCCTGTGGTGGCAACGATTGAATCTTAAGCTTGATCGGCAAGCTTGTAGAACTAGACCAGTATTTGTGAAACACTTGCTCCAAAGCTTGCAAGTATCTAAACATCATGCGCACTTGCTGTGTGTTGTTGAATGTGCTTGCACAGATCATCACTAGGATTTGGAAATCTTTGGAAGTCATCGGCCCAAGTCCATTTGACTGAATATCAATCAGCTCAATGAAAACGTAATCAGGGTAATTGGCCACTCGGTCATCCATGCTTTGCACAAAGAACGCATCGGGATCAATCTTAGGTAATTCGATGTTGTCGTTTCGATCAGCGATTACGAGCTGAATCTCATCGTTGAGCTTTGCTTTTAGCATCGCCTCGACATCAAAAACTAAATCCTCAAACGTGTATTTACGGGCCATTATTGTTTAGCCTCGTTTTCTTTTTGCTTGATGAGTTGTGCGTAATGATCCTCAAGGATATTAATCCAACGAGTGTTTTCATTTCTCAAAGCATCAGGAGCGATTTGCTCCACGCCCAAAAATACAACTGGGCGTTGTGGTAATTTCTCGCCACCTAATTGGTGATATGGCGCATACTTTACGCGCGTGCCCAGGTAAAGGGCGTTTTTATTTATGATTAAATTAACTGCATCAGGGTGAGTTGGGTTTGTGAGTGAGTCCTCTAAATGCCCTGTTGCTTTCATGATTGGATACACAAAACCAAATTTTTGCAGCTTGTGAAACTTTGCAGCTGTACGACGTGTGACTGTCTTGCCCCTAAGTCTTACGGGTGCGCTTGGATTGTGACCGCCAAGATCCTGATATTTTCCAGGTCCATTGGTGTTTGTAAAAATTGAGCGGTTGCCTCGAAACCAAGATTTAGCGATTGAGTTAAATGGAATGGTGAGGTTAGCCCCCTCCTCCTTGAGTGACTTTAATAAGTCCCTAATTTTGTGGTTAACATCCACTTCCACATTTAACATTTACTCACCATTGGTCAGGCACCTTTTTAAATACGCGAGGCACATTATTTCTTGATGTGTACGAGCCAACCCCACCTGCGTTTGTAACTGGGGATGCACCAAGCAAGGGCAAATCACCCTCAGCAATCTCATCAAGCATGTCCTCGGCTTTTTGTGAAAGGCTTGCTTTCACATCTTGATCGGCCTCAGGTCTTACGTTTTTGACCTCAGTAATATCTTTGATGCGATCTGAAACAAGCCAGATACAAATCTTTTTGAGTACGTTTAAAGCATCAGGGCCAGCGGTAACTGGCACCTGATATTTAACTGAGATTTTGCTGTTAATGTAAGACGTATCTTGTTGGATCCAACGCAAAACCTTTTCCTCAGTAACGGCTGAGCCATCACTGTCTAATTTCAGTTGTTTGAATTCATCTTTGATGTCTTGTAACGAGCAATATCCCACGCATCACCTATTTCTTTTTAGGCTTTTGAGCTGGCTTTACTTCCTCGATTTCATCAACTGGTGCCTCATCGACATCAGGTGCATGTGGATCTTTAGGAAGTTCTGGGCCTTTTTGCTCAGCTTTGCTTTCTGATTTTCCACTGTGTGCAACCGCTAATTTAGCAGCGATCAACTGTTTTCCAGCCTCATCATCAGCTTGGAATACATCACCTTTTTGGTGGTACAACCACTCTGTGCCACCTGGTTTTTTTGCTTTACATCCTGAAAGTGCTTTTAAAAACATGTCATTTCTCCTGTTTAATTAGTTTAGTAGCATTGGAAATTTTGGATAAAGTATCCTCTAAACACCGCTGATGCGTTCATTGTGCCGTTGAAATCAGCTGTGTTTAAGCTAAGAGTCGATGCGTTTGCAGAAATGGTGGCCGCTGTTGCCTCCTTAGTTCCATCAAGACTTGAGTGAAACCAATCAGCTGTTGTGTCCATACACTTCTTTAAACCGATCTTTTCGCCCACACCGATTGACCATGTTGCGCCAAATGGAGTGTCCTCACAGTTTGCAGGAAACACCACTGATGTGACTGTTTTAAATGCTTTTGCACCAGTCGTTGCAGTTGAGGCGTTTGCTGAAAAAGCAAAGTTTTCTGAAATGCTAGAATTTTTGTAATCAGTTCCATTAACAACAACAGTACACGCCGCAACGTCAGCTGTTGTGCCACCTGGGGTAATTACTAAATTTCTAGGAACGTCAGGGTTAGCTAGAAAAGATGTTAGAGTGACCGCCGCTGTTGATGTGTTTCCAGCAAAGGCACTTTTAATTGACGCTGTGTCAGCCGCTGTTGGGGCACCAAAATTTTGGGTTTCCAACACCGCTTGGCCAGCTGGCAATTTGATGTATTGATTAACTCTGTTTACGTTTTGCGCACTGGCAAGAACAACCGCAAACAAGGTAATCATGAATGTGTAAAATGCAATTTTCATTTTCATGTTTTATTCCTTTGTTGTTAATGATGAGGGGTTTTTAAGCCCCCCATTTTTAAACTTAAGCGATTGCGTTCTTGATCAAATAAGCTGCACTAGCGTTAGAGATGAGTTGATCGTATTCATCCTCACAAATTAACTCGTTAGATCCTGGTGGATTGCTAACAGGAGTTTTGTAAGCTTTACGAGCGGCCTCACCCTCTAAACGTACAGTGTAACCAAGTGATTGTTGTTGTAAGCCAGCTTTGTCTGGGCAAACAGCAAAGATCACGTTTTTACCCCACACTGGTGACAACACCGCTGCTTGTCCCTCAGCCGCTGAGTTGTAACGAGCCATACCGATCAACAACTTTTCAACACCCATTGCCTCACAAAGCTCTTGCTCTGTCAAACCACCTGGTCTGTTGAATTTGTAACCCAAGAAATCCAATATTTGTGGATGGCTCTTAAGTTTGTTGAAAACCTCCCAAGACATGATCCCAGTGTTTGCTTTTTCACCGCAACCAGCAACCACAGCTGCTTGTGCGTTTTCAAAGTCACTAACTGGATCAGAATTCAACTTGTCGTTGTACTGTTGTGAGCCAACTAAAGTTGTGTTTTGAGTTAACACCGCTGTGTTGCCTAGAACGTCAGCCAATCCTTTTTCTTTTTCAAGCCACAAGATTGTTGCCAAAGCTAAAATCTTGTCTTGCTCGACTTTGAAAGGATCAGTCACGTTTCGATAATCTTTTTTAGTTACCAAATCAGACAAACCATGAGACTCGATCGAAAACCCAGTTGAGTCGTAAGCAACACCGTCAACTTGGCGGTATTTTCCTTTACCACCTGTGATTGTGTTAACGATTCTCAAATGAGATGAGCCGTATTTTCCTAGCTTTCCAGTGTCGTTTTTGTGTTGGATTTCTGGCAAAATCTTTTCACAGATAAACTCTTTTGGAAAGTAACCGTTGCTCACATTCGTGAGTAACAGGTCAACTAACGCTTTTTGTTGTGTTCCTGAATTCATTTAAATCCCCCTTAAGATTGAGCCGCTGTGGCTTGAAATGGACCGATAACTTGAACGCCAAAAATATCGTTGTCGGCTGCATCCTCTAATGCTTGCGCGATTACGATGTCGCTTGCGTTCGCCACTTTTACAAGATCCCCATCAGTGTTAAAGCCTAGCAAATTTCCAGCGGAAATTGCTGCACCAGCAACACCAGCACCGCCACCACCTGGGTGTGCGACCTCGATTGGCTCACCAACTAAAGCGTCATGTTGCGCTAGACCGATTGCTCGATCTGTTGCAGCTGTACACTTTGTAACGTGAGATTTGTCAGAGCCTATTTTTACAGCCTGACCTTTTGTGATTGTCCCGTCACTTAGGTAAGTAACGATGAATCGTTTAATATATGATGACATAAATAATCCCCCTTAATTTTAAAATTATTCAACCAACTTTGGATTGTCTTTTCTTACTTTCAAAATTGCATCTGAAAGCGTGATGCCGCCCTTTGCGACCAGTGCATTAGCTAACTCTAAAGTTTGCTCTGACTTGGTTTTTTCTTTTCCAGCGGCACCTGTGCCAGTATCGCTGTTGCCGTGACCTGATTCATCAAGCTTAATCGGCTGAGCAAGCTCTGAAAATTTCATCACGTCACCTGACATGAACGCTTCTTTTTGAGCTGGCACAACTTTCTTTTCAGAAAGCAACAACTCAAACTTTGCAGTTTTTTCTGCTAGTGCTTTTTCCTCAGCTGCTTTTTTGCTTGCGGCCTCGTACTCAGCGCATTTTGCTTGAGACTCCTCAAGCTGCTTTTTCATGTCAGCCATCATTGCACCCTCATCAGCTGCACCTTTGGCTTTTTTCAGTTCCTCGATCTGAGCCATTAGCTCAGCGATTTTCTTGTCCTTTTCATCCATTGTGGATCCTCCGTTTTGTGTTTCCTGTAATTGAACAACTGGGGCCATGTCTTTAATGACTGGTCTGTTTGTTAGCCCAGCGCCAAAAAGAGTTGGTCCATACTTCTTTTTCGTTTCATTGTTTTCAAAATTGAATGTGAAATCAGCTGACAAGTACCTGAATTCTTTATCTGACAAAACTCGTTTGCCATTTGGAGTCCACTCAACATGTGCCCAAAGCTCAGTGCCATCCTCTGACAGCTCTAAATCTTTGATCCAACTTGCAGCAATGCTTTGAGATTCATGAGCATAGTCAATGGCAAGATCAATGCCCCTGACCTTATTCTCAAAATTTGCTTTCATGGAAAGTAAGATTTCTTTTGTGATTTCAAAAGTGCCGTATTCTGGATGATTAAATTTACCACATCTTAAGAGTTGTACTTTTTCTGGTATTACAATTGATCCATTGTTTTCGGCGAGTTTAATACTCTGGGGTGCGCCCTTGAAATGCTTACCAATGTTGTTAATCATGATGTTATGGTCCTTTAATGTTATTTAAAAAATCAAGCTTAAAATTAACCCCACGCGCGTATCTGGATCGGATGTCTGACCAAAATCTTTAATGTTAGGGCGCATTAGGTCCAGCCTCTTTTAATGAAATTATTAGAGAATTGATCGACTCCTCAGAAAATTTAATTGCCTTAAGTGCGCGATCTGATGGGTTTATTTCATTTATTTCGCGGTTTCCAAGATTGCCAACCAGGATCGGCGAGATGAAACTCTTGCAGTTGAAATGCAGCGGCGGCCAATACCTGTCTAATGCAGGATCATCTTTAGCGAATATCTTGCCAGCAAGCTCCTCACAAATTGCGCTGACTGGATCACCGTTAACAAATTGAAATGCCTCGATTTCTGATTGCACCTCATCATCCAAAAAGAAAGCCTGACGAGCCTCATTAATGATTTGAGATGCGGCGGCACTTGCCCCACCGTTCACGCTGTTGCCATCAACATAATCATCGGCCCCATCCTGCATGTCTTTTTGCAAAATACTTTCAGAATCGGTTGAATCAACAGAGCTGCTAAATTGGAAAAAGACAATCTTTTCAATGTCAGCGATTTGTGTGCCCACTAAATTCTTAAGCATGTTATCGATTCGTTTTCTGATGTCGGGTGGGAGCTTTTTGTAATCGCCAAGCTTGAGTGATTCATCATCAAATGAAAGTCTTATATTCTTTTTCTTAGGCACTTCTTTGCGTGCCTTTTCTAGCGCATCATAAGCAACCACAGCCAAAGCATTTTTAAGTGCATCTTTGTATGTGTTAATTCCTTTTGGTGTGATGCCAACGGTTGCGTCAAGTCGTTTGCTTGGTGGGAGCGATCTGTAATTGGCCATGATTTGTTCGATCATCGCGCTTGAGATTGCGGCCAAGTTTTCTTGCATAATCAGGCGCATTGCCTTTGTTGCATCTTTAATGTCAGTTCTAACTTTAGGTTTTTGTGCCATTTACCACCAACCAAGAACGCGGCCACATATTGGCAAATAAAGCGCGAACACGGCAAATCCACTCCAATCATCAAGCTTGCTCATGGCAAGCTGACCACCAACGGATAACAGCAAAATTGCATTTAAAATGTAAATGTAAATTTCCATGATTATACCTTAAACCTTTTCGCCTCAGCCAGTTTGATTTTATGGTAAAGAGAATTTTCTGCCAAAGGGAGTGGTGAGGCTTGAGGGCTCTGTTGTGGAGTCTGTTGCAATCTCTGGCCCTCCTTTGACGCTGGCGGCAGTTTGTATCTGCGGCGCACATTTTCCTCAAGTTTATCATCGGCAACCACAACCTTAGAATCAACAAAGTTTTTTATCACTTCTGACAATTCTTTTCCTGCTTTATCAGTAATGCCTGACAGCACGATTGTTGGGTACTTATCCACAATGCCAAAATTTAATTTGATCAGCTCAGGAATTAATCGGCGGTTGAGTCCATCAACAATTAATCGAGCAATGTAATCCACACTAGCAGTAAAGAAATCACTAAGATCATTCGATAAAGCGTAGCTGCCACTTGATCCTCCTTGTCCTAAACTTAGGAAGTTTGCACAATACGCTTGGACCATTCGTCGATCCTCAGCATCCACAGAGTATTCAACTTTCTGTGGATCATACGTATTGTTAACAAGTTTGACATCCCATCCCACAGGAAACAACAGATATTGTGACTCATGCGAAACAAAGTTTTCAAGTGACTCAACAAAGATTTCTGATTGAGGAGAGTTTAGGTCAAGCTGTGGAATTTGTGCGGTCGGGGTTGGTATTGCGAATTTTTCCACACCAATCGCGTTTAATTTTAAATAAGTTTTCTTGCGAAGGAATGAGCCGTAACAAGCACGAATCATTGAAATACCTTCGTAGTTAGATCCTTCGCGTTCCATCGAATTTACAATGAGCCACTTGGCATCAATGTTTACATACCTGTTTAAATCACCATAAGAAATTTGCGTGATGCTTTGGAGCAAGCCAGTTTGTGGATCTAAATTCCATCGGTCGATTGTGCGAGGCGAACGCCAGCCAAGCTTTTTTAAACCAACATAAGATCCAAATACTGGATGGGCTTGCACGATTTTGTGAGTGTATTCAAATACTGAGTGGCCAAAATCACAGCAAGTTAATGCCTCTGAAATATATTGATCAAAGCTTTCATCCATGTCGCGCATGAAAATGTGCTCGATCAATTCCTTGTGCTTTGTGTACTCATCGCCGTCACCACCTGGGTGGACTTCTTTTGTTGCACCACGGATGATGTTTTTAACGGCTTTCATTAGCATTGAAATTGTTGAATCAGAACGTCTTACTTGTTCGTAAATATCAGCTCGACGATACCCACGCAAATCATCAAGGTACTCCTCTGATGGGTAACCGCTGTAATTGCGTGATCCAGTTGTACCTAATTCTTGCGCGTGAATAATTTGTACTTGTTTTGGTCCATCAACTTGAGGTTGCACAACACTTAGTGGTGAGCTGGTTGCCATGGCAGGATTTGAAACGTCAGCGAGTTTTAGAGTTTTTTCTTTTGAAGTTTTTTTTCGCGTCACTTTCTTTTTTGCCATTAGTCGTAATCCTCATTCCTTACAAGTTTGCTTTTTGCAGCACGAGCATAGTCACGGGTGAATTGCCCAGCGCCATCAGTTAAAAGATGAAACGCTCCACTTGCTGCATCAACCTGGTCATCCTTAGTAGACTCTGGAAACGACTCCAATTCCAACAAAAATGTTTCGTTCCACCCTCCTTTGACCAGCTTTACGTTTCCTGCTTCGCATTGCGCTGAAAGTGGACCTGCTCTAACTTCTTTATTTGTTGAGACTTTATTTAATTTGACCATGTAACCAGCAAGCATACGTATGTACTCATCAGCTTCCACAACACCAGCTTGTCCTGGATCTTGCTCGATGCCAATTAAGTTAGTGATGCCATCCTGGGCCGCCGCATTTTTAACAGCTGACCTAACCTCAAGTGGTGAGCCTTGAAATCTAATCACGTTTGAAATGTAGTAAACCCCATCCTTAGTTTTGTGCATACGTAAGCCAACAGTAAAATCAGCACCAGGTTTTTTAGATGCAGCTCGATCCCAGTACCTGACAGATGCAATTATTTTGGAAGTTGGAAGTGCATCAACAATCTCAAAGTTTTGTCGCTTAAAGAATAACCCAGCGGCTGGTTTCACATTCCAGTTACCCTCAAGCAATTGCATCCGTTGGACATAAGGAAGTGCGTTAAGGTTGGCCAAGTAACCAGGATCCTTTTGCATGAGTATTTTGTTGTCAGACAATTTTGATGGAATAAAAGTAAAGCTCTTAGAGTCATCGTTTACTTTTTTGTCAGACCAGATCACCTCATCATTGACCACGTTAAACCAACGAATTACACCGATGCGTGATTTAATTGGAAAGCCATCCTCACCAATCCACCAATCAATCATTTGCCTCACCCATGAATCAGGATCTGGGTTGCATGTGCCTCTGATGTACGGCCTCACCCCTGACATGGATCTATTACGTGAAAGCATGTAAAAAAACTGTGACCTGGTAAAGTGAGTTATTTCATCCCATCCCATGTAACAAATCGCTGAGCCCTGCCAATCGAATTTATTTTTTTCGTGCTCCATGTGAGCAAGCTTTACTGTCATGCCACTTGGAAAAGTAAATTTAAGATCCGATGGCGTTGCTGCCATTGGAATAAAAATCTCACTTGCTTGGTCGTAAAGAGCGCCAGGGTTTGTGATCTGTGGAGTGGTACGTCTAAAGATGACACAATCAACAAGTGGGTTGCTGTAATGTCGTGTGGCCTCAAGAGTTAGAGCAAATGATTTTCCACCACCAGTCAGGCCGCACCGCCATAAAATACGATGTCAGCGGTGCTTTCAAAAAACAAAGTCTGTGGACCTGGTTGTGGAGCAAACTGAATCTTATTCATGTGGTGCGATTTTCCTCCTTGGACTCAGCGATGCCATCTTGGATGTGGCCCCTTTCCGTTGAAACGCCCTGACTCACCAGTAGTTTCAGCATAAGACTTAATCAAAAGTTTTTTTCTGATTCTGGCAATTGTGGACTTGTTGACATTAGCTTTCTTGGCAAGGCTGTCATCTGACATTGTGCCAAGTAAATTTTTAATTTCTTTTGAGATTTCTTTTTTATTCCAACCAGCCATTAAAGGTGGCTTAGACTCTCTTTTCTTTTTTCGCATGTCATCGTAATTGTCTTGATATGTGCCCAAAAACAAATGCTCTGGATTTACACAACTAGGATTGTCACATTTGTGGCAAACTAAAAAACCTTTAGGAATTGGACCAAAATGCATCTCATAAGAGATTCGATGAGCATACCCTTTGTCGTTGAATCGACCATACCCATCCTTTTTGGCAGCGGTCCACTCCCAACATGGATGGAAAGGGATCATTTCAACTTTAGACCAAAATCGCTTTAACTCTAGTGTCATTTGGTTTCACGGCCATTGCTTGGGAGGCTAATCACAACTTGCACAGGATTGCCATCAGCATCGGTGTGCGCAACCTCTTGTTTTTCACGCCATTCTTTTGGCCGTCTATTTTTGAGCCAGAAAATTTGAGCTGTTACGTTGCCCATAACTGCATTTTGAAATAGGGATGTTTCAACCAATCCATCAGCCGCATCTTTAGATTGCTTTAGGGCATACAAAAACTCTGGCTTTTCTCGCATCCATAGATGCAACGTGCTAACAGCAATCCCAGTGATTTCAGCAATTTCCTCGTTTGTGCGCCCAGCTTTTGCCAGCTCAAGAATTTTTGCAGTTAGATTTTCATTAAATAGGGTGGGGCGGCCCACCTTGTTCTTGCTTGAGCCATCATCAGACTTTGCGGTTTTAGAGCCCTTGGCTTTTTTCGCCATAACTAAATCCTAACCTTATGAGTTGCGTTTTGGTTTATTTAATCGGTTGAGCTTTTTGCTTTTCTTGTAACGTGGTGAGCCATTTCCTGATTTTTTAGTTTTCGACTTCTTGTGTTTTGCCATTTACTAGCCTTTCGGTTTGCTTTTTGATTTGCTCAATGCTCCCAAAGATTGATTTTTGACCAGTACGTTTAAAACGCTCCTGAGACATTTGAGTTGCATAACAATCATCACACATGAGCGATGGGCCATTTACAATACAAATTTTTCGTGTGGCTGTTGATGTTCTGTAATTAAAGCAAGTCGCACATTTGAGGCGTTTCGGTTTGTTCAAGGCATGAGGCATTTGGCGTTTTTCCTAATTGTAAATACAGCTCATCGATATTTCTCGGCTTAAACTGGCTCAGAGTAAATACAATTTTGGGTTGATCCGTATCGAGCGTTTCAATTTTCTCATAATGACCAGCCCAAAAGTGCCTGTCATCGATCTGGATTATTTTGGCCAAAAGGTCATGGCTTGCTTTGATGTAATTGGATGCATCGATTTCTTTGGTTGGATTTCCGACCTTTTTAGATTTGCAAATCAGTTTTGATTTAGGGAATACAAAATAAGAATCGACTCTTATTTGAAAGCCCTTGCAAACTGCCTCGCGAGTTTTTTCTTTGATTTCTCGCACTAGCTTTGAATTCTTAGTGGCCCATTGAGCTGCATAAGTTTCAAATACTTTGTAAGCATCTGATTTCCATCTCTTTGCTTTCATTGTTGGCTTGGCAAATTTATTTTTGTTTGTATTGAATCGACCAGATGAATAAAGAGCATTAACGGTGGGGCACATTGGAAAGTCACGTATTACAAAACGTGGCATCATTTTCTAACCAACCCAACCAATCCCTCTGAGGTAAAGCTGTTGGGATATTGCCCAAAATTCGCCGCACTTGTCGCATTTAGTTTCATCACCATAGCTGTACTTGAAACTAAGCCATTCAAAGTGGTCAAGTGAATAAATATCTTTAGTGTAAAGGTCTTTAACAATCTTTGCGATTGGTACATTACAACCTGGGCACTCGACAATACACCCTTTGGGAATTAGTACGCCTTGTTCCATAAGTGAATTGGAGCATTGTATTAACCACAACGCAACACAAATTTAATGTAAGCTTAAGGTGAGCACTCAAGGATGAGTGCGCTTGCAAGTAAGGAGCGTGGGCCAAAGATCGGATGCGACTCTAATCTAAGGCCCTCGCGAATAGGGTTTGCATGTCCTATTACACAAATCATTAGGCTGTTTTGTCTGGAGGCACAACTAATTTTTTGGGTTTTAAAACGAATGTGGATTGACAGTTTTGACAGTTAAACCAGAGCAATCCACTAACGCGGCCCTTTGCAATTGCGTTTTTTGTTGTCTGAATTGTTTTGCATCCAGGACATGGTTTTAAAGTCATCTAACACCCAAGCTTACGCTCACCGTACGCCTCCCACATGGCTTGGTCCTCAAGTTGCTCTTGTCGTTTCATGTAATGATATTCCTTTGGGCTTATCATTCTAACCTCAACTCTGATTGGCTCATCGTAATAGCTGCACCAAATAAATTCAGGTCGGCCAATTGGATCAACATCAGAAAAATATTGGTGCCTAAAGAGGTTGATTTGTTTTTTAAATCTTTCCTCAAGGGGCGCTCGCATGTATTTTTTAAGCTCTGAAAGGGTGTGGAAACCCTCCCAAGAATAAGGACCAAGAAAAGATCCATCAAAAGATTTTGCCCTTTCTAATACAGTGCATCTAACCATAAAAAACATGAGTGGCCTCCAACACCTTATTATACCCCAAATAGGGTATGTAGTTACGTATTCTCATTTTAGAATGAAATTTTGTAATACTCTGAGACTGGCACGACTTTAAAATAAGGTGGTGGATAAAAGTGTTTAGTTAAGGGCTCGTAAAGCTCATTGATGGGTGGGGCGTGTGGTTGCCTAAAGTATGCGTCCAATTGCCACTGAGGACCACCATGAGCAAAGCGGCCCCACAATTGTGCATGGATCCATGTGAGCCAAGTTGGATGTAAAAACCTCGACAACAGCACTTCCATGTTAAGGTTTAGTGAATCGCCAACATCATCTCTAAGCCCATGCTCGTCTTTAACCCATGTGTTTTTAATGCGCCAAAGGATTGAGAATGTGCGCCAAATATCACCACACCAAATAATTAACCAAGCCTTAATCCCCTTAATGTGCGCGGCTCTGTACGCTGAGGACCAATGATCTGGAAACATTAAATCACCATTCCAATCACCTTTGGTGGGCTGTAAATTTGGAAACATACCCCAGCGGTCCTGTAATGTTTTAAGCATTGCGTGGCCCCTGACAATCCAATTCACTAGTGCCGCAAGGAGTATTGGCAAGCCCTGGTCACGACTTGTTCCATACTGAGCGTCTTGTGGATTAGGGTGAGCTTTCCAGTAACGACACACAAACTTGTCATCAGCTGACCAGTTAAGCCAAATCGAATTGACCAATGTAAGAGCACGTTTTGGAAATCGTTTTAATTCCGCTGGCATTAATTCTTGTACGAGCGCAAAGGCAAACCAAAAGTGGCCATCACGGTTGATGGCATCACCACCACCTGTTGGCGTTCCATCGTTTCCATCAATTCGCACACCTGGTATTTCAGCGTCTTTTAAAATTCCAATGTGGACAAGCATCCCTTTTTCATCAAAATAATCATCCCAGTTTTTCATTTTTATCCTGTGCTAATTCAATTAAAATTTTACCCAAATTGTCACGAGCCAATTCCGTTGCTGATTTAATGGTGCGCTCTAAGTTGTCCCTTACAGATACACCAAGGCTTGGCCTGTAAGTATTGATTGCGTTTTGAAAATCCTCACAAGACTTCAAAAAATCAGTGTGCTTTGTAATCTCTGGATTTTGTAAATCAATGCTGTTATTGCCAGCCATCATGCTCCTGCCATTTGTATTGATGCCTTTTTAATCGTCAATGCAATATCGTTTAAAACTCTGGACATTTCCTTTGGATCATCTGGACCGCCCCAAAAGTGAACTGTCGGAATGTTTTTGTCATCGAGTAAAACAAACACAACTGGTTTTGGATTTCCATGCAGCTTGCAAATGGCCTCGGCAAATTGAATTGCATGTGGCTTGTTGAGCTGTTGTTTCGGAATTTCTGTTTTACTAAAAAACTCCCACGCCATTTTATTGAGCCTGGTTTTGAAACACAACCGTTGGTTGTTTGTCTTTTGCAAGTTTAAGCAAGTGCTCGATTTGCTCCCAAGTAAGTCCTGGCGCACCTGTTTTCTTTTTAAGATCAGCAACCACATCCTCAATCATCGAAACGATTGATCTTTGCGATGCTGCAATTATTTCCTCTGGCTTGTCAGCACTGGCCATTTCAAATTTTGGCTTTTCCTGATTTTCCATTACTTGTCCTTTGTTGGATTTTTCTGCAAGTAAGCTTGCATGACTGTTGCTTGATGTGTGGCATCAGCAAGCGCATTGTGTTTCGTGCCCTTAAAGTTGTGGCCCATTTCAACATCAAACATTGCCTTTAATGTGCGGTAACATCTGATGTCCCAGAACGCCCAAGGTGGATCGAGCTTAAGACTTTGCAACAATGACTCGATGATTGGAATGTCAAAGCTTGCACCACATCCCCAGACCTTTACTTTGTGTGGCAAAACCCATGAGTGAAAGGCTGGCAAGATTGCATGAACACTTTGGCCATCAACGCAAGCTGATCTGAAAACCTTTTGTGCATCAGCTCCTTGGCCCATCCACCAAAGCAATGTATCAGCATCAACAGAGCGTTTTGCTTTTAGTTGCTCTTTTAAATTAAAAGTCCATTCTTTTGATTCAATTATTTTTTCACGGTTAAATAAAACAGCGCCAAGTGAAAGCACAGCGGTGTCAGGATTTTTACCTAGTGTCTCGAAATCCAACATCAGGTGGTTGTTGAGGCCCATGTTATTCCTTTATGTATTTTGTGAATCGTTGCTTGTGAAACATCAAACTTTTTTGCAACAGCTCTTTGTGATAAACCAAAAGACAAAAGCTTTTTTATTTGCTCAGCTTTGTTTTGATTCAATCTTGCCATTGGGTTATTTTCTCTTTTATTTACTGACAATGTGCCATGCCTTAATCGGTCTTGTTGGTTTTCAAGTCTTGTGCCCCAACGCAAATTGTCTAAGCAGTTGTTGGATCTGTCACCGTCATAATGGCAACATTCTTTGTTTTGGCTTGGACCGACAAAAGACTCTAAAACCATTCGATGCACTAACATCACGAATTTTTTATTATTCTTTGACAGCATGACTCTGGCGTACCCATCACCACGCGAGACATGAGCTTTAAGTTGTTTCAATACCTGTTTTCTAGTTCTAAAAACCTCGCCTCTATTTGAAATAGAGTAAGTGTTTTCAAATCCATAAACTGGCACAATCTCTAATCTCAAAAAGCCCCCATACTCCATGCAATAATCACAAAAATAGACGCTAACAAAACAAAAAACAAGCCCCAAAAAAATCCCAGCAATAAACATTCCTTTAAAAATTTAACCATTGTTTGCTTTCACTCCTGTGCCACCACAGCAAGGGCAAATCTTTTTCTTTACCTCTAAACATTTTTTGCATGTTGCTGGTCTTGTATTTTCAATTTCTAGCCCACCAAATCGAATCATTTTTCCACAAAGTGAAAGACCTTTAAATGGGTGTGGACTTGAGTTTGGATGATTGGCGTGTATTGGCATAGTGCTCATGCAAAGCCTCGTTGACATCTCTTAAAACAATCCTTGCGTTTGATTCAGCTGTCACCACACAACAGTGGTCGCACTGGTCAATGCCCTCATCACAGTCAGCCGTACCCTGACATTCATTTAATGATTCGTGTTCCAATGCAGCATTGAGCGCAACGATTACATCATTAAGCACACGTCTCGATCTTTTTAAAGTGCGTTTTAGTTTTTCAATTTTTACAAGGTCGCTCATCTAAATAGCCTTTCAAATTTTATTGGAAGTACGGCAAGAATTCTAAGTATTGAATCCAAATTTGGTTGGCGCTTTCCATCAATAATTTGTGAAATCGCCGCTTGTGTTAAGCCAGTTCGTTCTGCAAATTCAAGCTGAGTCATGTCCAGCTCTTTTAAAAGCTCACGTAAATTTCTACCAAGTGCGCTGGCATCCATCATAATTAAAGCCATTACGTTGCCTGATCCTGTTTAGCTTTTTCCACCATGGCTTTCATGTGATCCATCCAATTAAAAGCGCACTCCTGAAAATCAGGGAATTGATTGTTATCCACGCACCAGCTTAATAGTTGGCCAAGATCCTCAAATGGAATGTCTTTGATTGCTTTACCTTTAAAGTTTTTTGTAAACGTAATTACAAAGTCACCTGGGTTTCCAGTGTATTTGTGGTGTGCTGGTGCCCCAGAGTTTCCACCATTTCCAGGTTGAGCATTTTGAGGAGGTGGGCCATTTTTATTTTGAGCCCCACCCGTTCCTGGTTTTGGATCTTGCTTTTTCCTTTGTTGAGCTGGTGGTTTAGGATCATTCTGAGGTTTCAATGATTGCGAATTGCCATCATCATCCTCCTCAGGAATTTGATAAATTGCTTTTAAAAGTTGACGGCGCATGAAAGTGTTTGACGCTCCGAAACCATGTAAGTCTTTATTTCTTAAAAACATTGGCACCCATTCGCTGTCAATAAACTCACCACTTGAGTGCATTAGTCGGTAACAAATAAACATGTTTGCAGCGTCACCTTTGAAATTAAAAATAACACTTAAGCCATTGTCAGATGCTGGCTTTTGAATAACCTCAATCACATCCTCTAACTTTGCGTAAGTGCTGGTTTTACCAGGTCTTGAAAAAGCAGGGTTTTCAGCTGACTTTGTTGCGGCTTGAATTTGCCCTTGCGCTTTACTTAAAGCCTCACTTAACTTTTGAGTTGATGGTTGAGAATTGGAAACTTGTGTTTCAGACATTTTGCAAACCCCCTAATAAAAAACCTTGATACGTATAAACGATTCATGTGTCAACTCATGGTTTTTGTAAATGCATTCTTAACCAAGTCCCTAACCTTTTCAGCGGCAACAGCACGCGCGTGTGGATCATCTGGTCTTGGATCATTGTCAATGACTTGTTGGATGGGTGAGGCAACAGGTTTTGGTTTTTGAAATTCAACCTTGCCAGCCTTGGGATCGGTCCAATCGCGCCAGGTGGACATGAAACTAGAAAATTGTTTTATGTACTTGGGTTCTAGCCGCTGGTCTTTGCAATGCTTAGAATACTTTTCAACAGCCAGCTCCAAAAGGTTAAGATCATCTTTATTTTTGACTTCTCGTTTCACAATTTGCATACCACGTTGCTTACCCTCCTTACGTGGATATTTTAAATAAATTTGCTCAAGCTCGACCGATGTTAATCGGTCATATTCGTTCGTACGTTCGTACGTTCGTTCGTTCGTAGAGCACGTGGACGTAACGTGCGCGGGATTTGACGTAACGTGCACGTTACGTGCGCGTGACGTTTGAGTTGTAACTAATTGAAATTTCTCAAGTTTGAAAATTGCACTGTCTACATCGGCCTGTTTGAGACTCGCAAACCTCTGTGCATGTTGGTAACTAATTGTAACACAAGCATTACTTTTTTTAGATGCCAAGCAAAGCAAGTAAATCCATACTAATTTTTCGACGGGACTTAGCTCAAAAAGTTCATGATCCTCAAAGAATGAGTGCTCGAATCGAAACCAGCTTGAATGTGAAACGTCTTTGCGTGGATTGAATTTTTGCCAATCTTTAATGGTGACAATTACTTGTGTTTCACTCAAACTATACCCCTTAGTTTAATTTTTGAACGAATTAACTATTTGCTAAAGCCTCTGAGGTGTCAAACTTTCAGGGGCTTTTTTTATTTGACTTTGCGTTAAGTATTCAATACGTAATGCGGCCATAGGGGTTTGCATTATGTCAGTGTTTAGATGCGTTAAATGTAACGCGAATTACGATTACAAAGAAAATTATATTTTACGTGGCGAATGTGTTGCGCCGTATCTTATTCAAACTTACAGCGGCCAAGGCGATGCGTGTCGTGGAAAAATTCAAGAATTAAACGAGGGGCCATGTCCTGACTGTGGGATGTTTAAAAGCGGCTCATTGTGCGCGTGTGCGATACCAAAGCCAGATCATCCAAAGTGTCACATGACTCCAATGAGCTTTCAAGCTGGTGAGTATGATGAACAATGGTGGGAGTGTGTGCATTGCGGTCACACAATTTTAATTCAACCACCAAGTGCAGGTGAGCATTGAGCTGGTCAGACTTTTTTCAAATGAAAATTAAAACGGATCTTAATCGGCCAAAGCTGCTTTACAAAAGAAAGCCCTGCCATGATTGCGCTGTGACCTGTGGCTTTTACACAGAGATTTCTCACGCTCTTAAAAGAGAGCCATTAGAAGTACAGATAGCAGTTTCAGAAAAATGGTTTTGCCACAATGATTCGAGTCGTGCTTGTCGAGGTAATTCAAATTATTTGGGGCTCACATCATGAGCGACCAAAAGCCTAGAGAGTTT
>ERZ724522.436-NODE-436-length-27307-cov-17.935785_pt1 | contig 27307 bp, 31 predicted proteins | sample MGYA00376055_ERZ724522 | MGnify/ENA primary metagenome ERZ724522 (study PRJEB28724, sample SAMN07190884) | wastewater metagenome | isolation source: effluent of sewage treatment plant in Hong Hong | place: Hong Kong | collected 2016-03-17 ...
TCTCGAGGTTGATCGTCTTCTCGAGGTTGATCGTCTTCTCGAGGTTGATCGTCTTCTCGAGGTTGATCGTCTTTTTGGTGATTTCGCCATTCTTTTTCTTTGAGAAAAGGAAATTTTAATAATTTTGTTACTCAAAAATCTTTTGACTAATTTGAAGAAGATCAGGGTCGTGAGCAATCAAAGAGTGGAGTGTTTCTCGAAAAGAAATATTTTTATTTCGAGTTGGAATGAATTTTTGTTGAGTAAGTTTTTGTTTGAAGGCAATTTTGATACCTCTTGCAAGAAGTTGTTCAAAGAGGTATCCCTTTTTAAAGGTTTTGAATTCTTCTTCATTTCCAGAGAGAATTAATTTTAGTTTCACATTTTCTTCAGGCTGTAATTGAGAAAGTACTTTCTCATCAACAGGAAGACTCGCATGAATACTTTTCTTTTTAGGAGGATGAATATTAACAGGAAGAATAACTTTGGTTTCAAGAAGATATTCGGATAATAAACAATCTTGTGTTTCCCCAAATGATACTTGCATAGCCGAACCAGGATAATGAAGATTATCTAAAGTTTGTCTATCATGAATGTGACCAGAAATCATCTGCGGATATTCCGGAAGCCAATCTTCTACATTCTCGGCCACAATAGCTCCCATTTTAACACGATTGAAAAGTTGATGACCAAAAATAAGATCATAATCTTTAATTTTTCTATTTGAAACTTGAAAAGCTTCATGAAAACGACCATCGGGTACATAAGGCAATAAACAAATTCGATATTCTTTACCTTGAGACGTCAAAATAGTTTCTGTCAATCGATCCACAATTTGATGTTCTTTTTTCCAAGTGAGATATGGATGATTTTCCGAGAGAAATTGAGCATTGTTAATATATTCATGATTTCCCACCAGAACAAAAGTAGGGGCAAATCTTTCGCATAGAGAAAGATACTCTAACATTTTATTCATACACAAGGTGTGAAGTGTTTCATGTGTATGAAGTGTATCACCAAGAATAACAATTAAATCATACTTCTTTTCTCTGGTGGCAAGATGTTTCTCTAATTGTGATAAAAAAATGGTGATTTCGGCCAAATTATTAGGTTGAATATGCAAATCTCCCAGGGCAAGAATACTCATTTTCCTTTTCTTCTAGAAGAAAAGGAATCATTTTTTATTCTTTATCGAAGAATACCATTGATGAAAGAGTTGTTGTATTTCTTCATCGGTAAATTGAATTAACTCTTCTTTGGGAATATATTTTTGAAAGGCTTCACGTAAATCTTCTTCGGAAAGATATTCAAATCCGACAACTCTTTGATCTTTTTGCAATCGTTGATATCGTTTTTCTATAGCGAAAAGAGCTTCAGTTTTGGTGTTAAATGGAAGGCAAATTTCATGATTTAGCTCTGGAGTCCCTTCTTCAGAGAATTCTCCAGAGCTTCCTTGGGAGGACATATCGGATGAATGTATACTTTTGAAAAAGGAGAAAATTTTGGTATTTGTGAAATTAATTGCGAAGTTCCTTTTGAAGAAGCTAAAGGAAAACAAAAGATAAAGTCTGGTTTTTGTTGTAACATATAGTTGTTACGTAAAGGTCCAGCAGCTGGACCATATTTCTTCCAGTCAGGAAGAAATCTTTCAATTTTCCATTTATGTTCTTGGGCAAATTGTTCGGCAAAGTAATCAGCACCGCGACAACCTCCTGAAAGGAGAGTTTTTTCAGTGTGAGGATATTTTTGATTAAAATCTTCTAATACAGCAAAGAGAGAGTTTCGATCAATCCAATCACGAGATCCTGATACAAGCACTTTCATATCTCTTTCTTCAAGAAGAAAGAGAAGATAAATTATTTTTTTTAAGAATATTTAGTTTGAAGGCTGGATAACCTCGGGAGTTAGGACTGCAGCCGAAGCAACTGGAGCTGCCAATACGGAAGCCGAAGCAACTGGAGCCGAAGTTGCAGCAACTGGAGCCGAAGTTGAAGGAGCTACCTCCTTAAAAGCATTCTTCAAATACCTCTGCAAATCACAATAAGTCAAAGACTTGTTCTCTTCTACCTGCAAAATAGAAGCGAGGGCAGCGTCCACACGGAAAAATCTCTTCTGTTGCTCATCCTTCAACTTCGCATTAGCAATATGTCCGCACAAAATCTTTGAAATTTGGATACGAGACATCGAGCTGCCGTGAGGTTGTTGGGCAAAATCGGCCATCGCGTCGGTAATAGGCAACAACTTTCGGAAACCTCCATTCGGATTTGAAGAGGGACGACGAGTCCTCTTCGAGGAAGATGCCAAGAGACGATTAACATCCGCCTCAAGCTTCTTGACTCGAGAATTAATGGAACGAAGAGTCTTGGCTCCGGTAGCGGTTGGCACCGCCTTGGGATCAGCGGCCTTTCGATCGTTAATTGCCTTCAACTCATCGGTGATAAACTTAGCCAATTCAGTAAAAGCCTGGTTGACAGTCTCATTGGTAATGACTCTTCGTTGTCGCTCCTTCTTCTCAGGAGCAGGGAGACTGACAGGAACATAAGTTGGGATTCCGTTTACCATTTCAACACGATACAAAGGTTGAACTTGTTGGGTAACAACTTGAGGGGTGGCCACTTGAACGAACTGGGTTGGTTGAGGAGCAACCATTTGAGGAGTAACCATTTGAGGAGCAACCATTTGAGGAACAACTTGGGGAGTAGCGACTTGTGACATTTCTTATTCGGAAATCAGAGATTGAGAGTTTGGAATTATCAAAGCTTTGAGAAAGCGGGGGTTTTTCTTTCTAAACCATAACCTTTAGATCAATTTTTTTGTTACCTTTTTCTCAAGGTAAATTCTTCTCGACTTTAATACACCAGTAGAGAAGAAATGTAAAAAAATTGATTCGTAAATTTTTTAATTTGAAGAAAAACCCGCTTCTAAAAAGCTCCCTCTCTTCGTTGAAATTCATATTAAATCTCTTTTTCAAATCTCATTTCTCTAAAAATGTCTCAAGTTGCTCCTCAAGTTGCTCCTCAAGTTGCTCCTCAAGTTGTCGATAACTTTTCAGTAGTTCCTCCCACTGCCACCCCCTGGAATAAATATCCTCTTAATACTCAATCTCTGGATCAAGTTTACCAATGTCTTCAAGAAAATGGCTCTATTGTTGGATATGATCTCAACCGATTGACTTTTACCGAACCCAAATTGGAACCAGTTAAATCTGCTGATGGTAAAGTGATGACCGCTTACCGCATTCAAATCAAGGATAAGAGACCCGATGGAAAATTGCAAGATTTGATTTTTACTCTGAAAGAAAGTTATTGTTTTGGTGTGAGTGTGTGTACTGATATGAATGATAAAAATAAAGTAACTGGTTATCAAATTGGATTGCCAATGTGGAGCCAACATGGTGTTACTGAAGACGAAAAGTATTTGACTGATTTATTGGAATATTGGATTGTCGATCGTATTTTGGACCATTTAATGCCAATTAAAGAAAAAATTTTGCTTTCCGACAAAGATAAACGAGATCTTCGCAATATAAAAATTTTTAGCCGTGCGAAAGATGAACAAAAGCGTGTCAAGAAAGACGCTGCTCCTATTTGGAATCCAAAGTTGTTTACCAACAAAGAGAAAGGACATGCTATCAAGACTAAATTCTATTGGAAGGGTGTAGTAGATCAAGATGGTTGTCCAATGGAAGTCGATCCTTTGGTCTTTTTGAGAAATGGGAAAGCTTCATTGGGATTTAAAGCAATTCCTTCGATTAAGATCGATTCAATTTATATTTCGCCAAAACCGGAAGTTTTTGTGATGTGTAAAGTCTGGGAAGTTGATTGTTCGCCCGCGGGAGATATGTTGGCTCGTATTGGAAAGGTAGACAAAGACAATGCTCTCTCTTTTGACGCAATTAAGGAAGATCCGAAATATGCAGCTTATTTGAAGAAGCCAAGTTTGACAAATCTTCCCCCAATGGGTGTTGCTACCACAGGAGAAAATCCGTTGAACGCTCCTCTTGGTGCTCCCGGAAGTGTACCTCTTGGTGCTCCCGGAAGTGTACCTCTTGGTGCTCCCGGAAGTGTACCTCTTGGTGCTCCAGTAGAAAACAAAGAATTTGCTGCGCCTCCTTTGTTGCCTCAACAACCTCAAGCAAATCCTCCAATGATGCCGCTCCCAACAACTCAAATTGGTCTTCCGGCTATGCCTCCAATGAGTGCTCCGGCTATGCCTCAACTTCCTCAATTGCCCCAAATGGGAGCAGCCAAGGTTCATACACTCAATCCAGGAATGGTACCACAATTCCCTCCTCGCTAAAACAAAAATGTTCTTTTCCCCAAAGGGAAAAGAATAACTTTCTTAAATTAAGATGAATTTAACTTGACAAGGCAGTCAATTCCTTTGATAGAGATAGATCAAATGAGGGGAAAGCTTCACGAAAATTCATAACTTTTGCACCCACACTGATTGCATATTCTTTGCGTGAACGAAAATGTTTCTCCAAACTTGAATTGTCATCTACCAAGTCAATTACAATAGGGCAAACATCTTCTCTTCGAACACAACGGCCAAAATATTGAGCAAACATTTCCTCAACGTCAGAAGCGATAATTAACATATCTAATTTTGGATGATCAAAACCGACACCGCTTTTAGAAAAAGTTGTCACTAAGATTCTCGCGGTAGGATCAAAATTTTTCTTTGTTCCAGTTGTATAATCAACACTTTCTTGACAAGCCTTCAAATTATAATACAAAGTTTCTGTATGTTTTACTCTTTTACATAAAATAAGAATATTGCGCGAAGAAAACATTCGACAAATTTGAATAATCCAGATATTTCGTTGATTGTGTTCAGCTTGAAAGTTTAACACTGCATTCCAATCGGTCTTTCCTTGGAGATTGATCTTTTTGGGTGGAACTAATTTGGTGACCAATTTGTAGTAAGAACATTCAACTTGTAAAGGAATTACAATTCGATGTTCGCTAAAGTGAAGATCGAGAATTTTGTCCATATCATCACTTCGATCCGGTGTTGCAGTTAGTCCAATACAAATACGAGGACAAAAATAAAACAAACTTCGACTCATCTTTTCGGAACAAATGGCATGGGCTTCATCGACAATTAAACAACCAATGCCGGCAAAATCCTTTCGATCTCTTTTCATTACATTAATTGGATTCATTAGAATAAAATGAGCAGTTGGATCAATAGGTTCTTTACTGTCAAGAATTTGAACTTTTACGCCAGGAAGTGAAGTTGTTAATGATTTTTCCCATTGATCAAAAAGATTGATCCGATGCATTAACACCATTGTTTGAAAGCCAAACATTGAGGCTAAATAAATAGCAGTAAAAGTTTTACCCTTACCTGTAGCCATAGAAAGAAAGGCTGTCCGTACTTTGTTAATTCTTTCTAAAGAAGTAGCAACTACTTTTTCCTGGTATTCTCGTAGTTTACCTTCAAATTTAAATGTTGTCTGAGGAAACGAAATATTTTCATTGGGGAATTGTTTTAAAAATTGACAACCGTAATAAAAAGGAAGATAAACTTGATCTCCTTCGATTTCATATGCATCAACAGCTAAATTTTTTGAAGGTCCATATGGATTAACTTTACTTCTCACTTCAAGTTGTTGAGTTAAATATTCGCGTTGAGATTGAGTCAAAGATTGAAGAGGGATTCGAATTGCCATTTTTCGAGTAATTCAATTAGATAAATTGGTTAAAGCTTTCTTTCTTTCTTAAAAGAATTTAGTTTTTTCAATTCAATTTTTGAGTGGAAATGCCTAAGCGAACTTTTCGTTTACATTTTCGCAAATTGGAAGATGGAAAGGTGACTCTCCAACCCAAGTCTACCCCTGAAGAACCTGATGATGGAATTGAAGTAGTGACGCGAGCTGGCAAAAGGAAAATTTTAGAGGACGATCTTCCTCCAATTGAAGAGGAAGATAAGCTTTTTGACCCGAGAGATGAAAGTGTTCAAGATTTTTATACTTCGGTGATTGGTACTGAAGAATTACCACGTAAACAGAGAAAAATGTTGAAAGAAATGTGTCATCAAGCACTTCTCACACAACCAACCGCCAAAGAATTACTTACACTTCCAGTTTTCGAAAAAGACCGAATTACTCTCTTAAAAATGCTGCGTGCTTTGAAGCAAAAAGAGGAAGGTGATGAAGATTATCTTGGATATGAACGATCTTATATTCAAAAGAAAGAATCTTTTCAACGTCATTTTGATGAAGTTTTAACTTTGCCTCCTGCTTTACAACGATCTCATACAGATGAAAAAGATCGTATTGCCAAACTCTCAGAAAAACAGTCTTATTCCTTTCAAATCATTAATTTGAACGCTGATGATTCTGTAAAGAGATTTATCTATCAACGATATTTGCATTATGAACGAATGTCTAATACAGATGATGAAAAATCAAAGATTGAACAATGGTTGAATACAGTGTTAGCTCTCCCTTTTAATGTTTTTGTAACTCTGACTGATGATCGAGAACGCTGTCTTCGTTCTTTTCAAGAAATTTTAAACCGAGAAATTTATGGTATGGTTTTGGTAAAAGAACAATTGTTAGTTTTTTTGAATGCTCGGCTAACCAATCAACAGCTACAAGGAGCAAATTTGGCTCTTCTTGGGCCACCAGGAGTAGGTAAAACTAAAATTGCTCGCTTGATGGCAAAGGCATTGGCACTTCCTTTTGCCCAAATTTCCTGTGGTGGAATGGAGCAAATCGAACGATTGAAAGGACATTCATACACCTATATTGGCTCACAACCGGGAGATATTGCGTACGCACTACTTTCAATGAAAGCGAACAATGGAGTGATGTTTTTTGACGAATTTGAAAAGGTTGGCAGTCATCAAGGAAAACATACGAATAATTTATACAATACTTTTCTTCATATTCTTGATCCGGAACAAAATTCTAAATTTCATGATGATTATCTCGGAGCTGAAATTCCAATTGATTTGTCAAAAATGTGGTTTATTCTAGCAATGAATGAACTGCCAGATCATAATGCTCTCAAAGACAGATTGTACGTCATTGAATTACCGGCTTATTCTGTTCGAGAAAAGATTGCTATTGCACAGCGACATCTTATTCCAGGATTATGTCAAGAATTGAAACTTGATGGAGAGAAGATCATTATTTCTGACCTTATTTTGGAGAAAATGATCTATCATTTTCAGCTGGATAAAGTTCCCGGTGTTCGCTCTCTCGTTCATTTGTTGAAAGAGTTTATTACTAAAATTCACTTCTTACAAACTTCTTCCATTCCAACTTCTTTTCATCTAAAAGGGATGAGAGTTCCGTATGTTCTCAAGGAGGAAGACTTCGATTTACTTCATCCAACTCCACGAAAAGAACATCTCTCAATCTATGTTTAACCAATCTCGAAGAGATGTTTAACCAATCTCGAAGAGATGAGAACAAAGAAGAGTCTTCCTTATTCAAAAAGGATCCCCAAGAAATTTGTTCATTGGCAAATACAATTCAATCTTTTTTATAAATTATTCTTTTCTTCGCGAAGAAAAGAAAATTGAATTAATCTTTCGAAAAGAAAAGACATTCACAACGAATATGAGTCGACTCATCTTTGAACAAGGAGTTCCAAGAGTTGACTTTTTGTTTCAACTTGAAGCCTTAGCTCGACTTGCGCAAGGTTTTCGCAAAAAAGCCTTTCTTGGCGCAATTGATTCTTTAAAGAAAAGTTCACTCGAATTACTCTATTACAATGATGTCAAAGAATTGCCAGGTTTTGGAGAAGGAATTTTACGTCGTTTTCAAGAATTTCAAATGACTGGTAAATTACAAGAATTAATTTTACCTCCAGCTGAAATTGAACATAAGCGAGTGCTTGATTTATTTCAAGGAATTTATGGTGTTGGTGAAGTGACCGCTGAATTATGGTATTCAAAGGGCTACCGTTCTTTGGAAGATTTAGTTAAATATGCTGTTCCTCTGACTCCCCATCAACAATTGGGTATTTATTATTACAATGATATTAACTCTAAAATCCCACGTAGTGAAATTGACCAATTTAATCAAATCTTGCAAAAACTCATCTCAAATTTTAATCAAGAGAATAAGATTGAGGTAGAAGTTAAAATTTGTGGTAGCTATCTTCGTGGAAAAACAACTTCAGGAGATATTGACATCATTGTTCGAGAAAAGAATGATTCATTACCAATTGAAAAATTGCTCATTCATCTCAAACCTCTTATTCATCACATTCTCGGCCAAGGTCAAGTTAAAATCTTAACACTGGGTGGTATTGATAAAAAGAGAAGAATTGATTTGGAAATTGTAGAAAGTAAACGGTGGCCATTCGCATTATTGTATTTTACCGGTTCGAAAGACTTTAATCGCCAAATGCGTGAAGTGGCTAAAAGAAAAGGTTTGCTATTAAACCATCGCGGTTTATTCTATGGCAATCAAGAATATCTCTTTCAAACGGAAGAAGAAATCTTCACCGCTCTAGGTATGAAATGGATACCTCCTAATGAGAGATAATTTTCCTCTTCGCGAAGAGGAAAAATGATTTTCTTTCTTTTTGCAGGAGAGAAAATAAATTCAAATGCTTACCCCAGTTGAAGAAACACAATGTGTGGTATGCCATCAATCACAATCTCCAATTCCTCTTGAATCTGTTTTATTTTTACGTCACCCCCAATGTACGTGCACTCCTATTATTTGTCGCCAATGTCAACCACGAATACAAAACTGTCCTTATTGTCGGAGAGGGATTCCCTTACCTCAGCCACCTGTAATGAATTCGGCAGTGTCAGCTCTTTTTTTCTATGAGATTTTTCCTATTGTTTGTTTTATCGTAGGCCGAACAGTCAGTTTAATTTACTTAATTCTCACGCTCGCAGAACATTCTACCAAATTGGAACAAATTTTTAGTTGGGCTGTTATCACTCATAGTGTTCTTATTTCATTCTTTTGGATAGTAAACTTAATGTACAAAGGTTTAATCTTTCAATCTCGTTGGTCACTAATTTTTGTGCTTAGTGAGCAAGTTCTTGACGTTAGTGCGATAGGATTATGTTTATCGCCATTTGTTTCATCTCAAAATTTTTTATATGCAATTTGGATACGCGCCATATTAGCTATATTATATGATTTAAATTTTCGCATTAAAGGACATATCGCTTTCTTTCAAAATTAATCTTCTCTTCGCGAAGAGAAGATTATTCTTTTACTTATTTCGCTTAAAAAGAAAGATATCTTTTTAAAATGGAAGGTAATTCAGAAGGATGCTTAATTCCTGAAACTTTTGCAACTCTTATTGAAATAGGTTTACTTCCCTTGGAGTCAAACAATAATTGGTATCACTTTTTAACGCAGGGAATTTATGACCCCAGATTACTTCTACTTATTGGCAATTTTCTTCGTGGAGAAGAAGAAAATTTTCTTATTCCTATTTATCGAAGAGGTTTCACTTTCCTCTTTCCTCTTGAAGATTTTATGCGAATTCTAAACTTCATTAAAAATCCTGTTCCTAGTCTTTATTACTATTTTCGTAAAATTTGTCTCCGAGAAGAAGAGTTTGAACTTCAAGTTCGCTATGGAAATGTTGAAATGATTGACTTTTTATTATCTCAAATTATGGATGTTCACCTGACAGGATTTAAGTTCTTTAAAATGTATTATCTTTTGGCCATCAAATATCACCGAGAAGATTTAATTTCTTTCCTTCTGGAAAAAAGGAAGATTCCTTTTTTCCAGAAATGGCATACAAAGAAAGAAGATCATCTTTCTCTTCTCGATTTGAGAGTTTGTTTCTCTTCATTTGAAGAATTGTATCGAGGAATGGAGGGTGTGCTCCGTTTCGGCTTTCGATCTGAAGAAGTGTTCCAATTTTTTACTCTCTTGTATAAGAGTAATTATTATCGACACTGGAAATATACAAATTTGCAATGGTCAGAACAAATTCTAAAATATACTACTCTCGAAGAAAAAGAACGGTGGTATCAACTGTGGACAAAATATATTCCTGTAGATAAATTGATGAATTTGTGGGAAACACATTTGATATATTGCTATTGGATCGATTTCTTTTCTTATCAAGGATATCTTGGATTGAAACTTTTTTTCTCCTATTTTTCAATTAGACATCCTCTATGGAAAAAGATTGACATTCCTATGGATAACATTGAATTGTATGCTTTTTTTCTTGAACAAGGCACAGAACAGTTTGATCCAAACATTTTCAATTATCCCGCACAATTGGAAATTTTATTGAGAACTAAAGCAATTCACAAAGAGGAGTGTCTCAAATCGATGATAGAACACAACCAAGAGGATCTGATCAATCTTTTTCAGTCTCTGTTTCCACCTTCTTTACAAAGAAAATATTTATCATAATCTTAAAACTTATTTGATATACTGATTCCATTTCTTTTGCCCTTTTGAAGTTAAAAGTAGATATTCAACTCCTAGTTGACAAAAATCTCGAAATGAATCTAAATTGGTACTTGGATTAACTTGAAGAACATAAGGACCTATTGGGAGGAGATCTTGGAATGAAAAATAAAAAGAGGGATTCATAATCTTGGCCTCTAAGTTATTTTCTTTTGATTGGTAATGTAAATCGATAGATTCGATAATATCCAAGGGAAATGTATGGTAAAAACCTGCTATAGCAACAGCTTTATGACTGGGAATTGTTAGATTATCACGCTCCGAAAGTTTAAATCCAACTTTAAAGGTGAATCCATCAAATCCTTTTTCTTCCGCTTTGACCAAATGGTGATTCACTGTAATTAGAGAATAATCTCCTATTCCAATGATTGGCAAAGAAAAAGTATTTAATTTACATTCTTTAACGGCAACAATCTTGTCACGAAGTTGTTGAGATATTTCATACTTTTTTGGGGTTGTTTTATTTTGTTGAGTTTCTTCTAAAGACAATTTTCTTAAGAATTCAGAGATTCGTTCATCTGAGATTTCACCAAATGTATACGGAGCTTGCCAGCTTTTAAACATTTCTTTTAAAGAAATCTTCTTTAAAAAAGTTTATTAATCTCGTAAAAAATTATTATAAGCTTCATATTCATTTTCATCCTCTACATATCTCACCAAATCATCTGCACCCGCTTGAAAACGATGGTCAATTTCATTCATATGATGAATATCTTTTTGATCAACATTCAAAAACATTCCAAAAGTAAAACATGTAGTTGGTGTATTTCCCCGACAATATAAAAAGTAATTTCGGTACGCCTCAAGAATATGCTGCTTTCGATTATGAGTAAATAAGAAATATCTTCCTCCTTTAGAGGCAAATTGTATAAGTTGTGCACAATCTTCATCTGTTAAGAGATTTTGACCCCGATTAAAACAAAGAATAGTATCGGAAGCGAAAAAAGGAATAAATTTAGTTGCTTTGACCGGAGGTACTTTAAATGTAATACTTTTTAATTTCACATCAACAAAAAAGTTGTAGTCAAGATATGAAGGAATATCAACGTCTTCATCGAAATAAAATACACCAAGATTACAACAAACTTCTTTTCCTCTTTGAATTAACTCTTGTAAAAAAGAACGTAGTTCAGTGAGATTTGTAGCTCCAATTAATTTGTGAGTATGGTTAATAAAAGATTCCTCTAATTTAGGCGTAAGAGTTACTATGATTTCATTCTTTTGTTCCAAACAAAAAGTCAAAGCTTCTGCGGTAGTGGCCATTTTAAAAGAATTAAAAACTTTTAATTCTCTCAAAAAATGGTAGAAGTGAAAGAATTGTGGAAACTCGACCCAACTACGTCTTATATTGTGCTTGATTTCGAAGCCACTTGCTGGGAAGATAATGAGAATCATGAAATTATTGAATGGCCTATGGCACTTTTGAATCTAAGTGAAAGTAAAATTCAAAGAGAATTTCGAACATTTATTTGTCCCGATGAAAGAGTGTTAAGTGATTTTTGTCGTAATTTAACTGGTATTACTCAAGAGCAAGTTGATAATGGTGTCTTTTTCCCTGTTGCTTTAGATGCAGCTCTCGAATGGATGAATGATATTCCTCGTCCGATTATGTTTTTAACTTGTGGAAATTGGGATCTAAAAACAATGTTGCCAAAAGATTTACTTCAATGGAGCAAGTATCTTGCTCCTGATGCAATTGAAAATGCTAAAGTGTTCAACAATTGGAAAAATATCAAAGATCTTTTTAAGGCAAGATTTCCCTTGTATTTAGGAGCGACTGATATTCCAAGTATGTGTGCTCATTTGGGAATTGAAATGATCGGGCGTTTGCATAGTGGAATGGACGATACCAGAAATTTAGCTCGCATTGTACTTGAATTACAAAAATAAATCTCCCAGAGATTTATTTTAAATTGTTTATACTTCTGGTAACACCACATTTTCTCCTCCTTCCAAAATCAGCGCTTTACTCAAGGAGACACAGCCAAAGCGAAACGTATTTCCTTCTCCTACTTTGATTTTACCTTTACCAATAAAAGTACATCGTAAAAGGTGCACTTCAGATTCTTTATCCACTGAAAGTAAATCTCCATCAGAAGTAAACTTACAATTATCAAAAAGAACTAACGCCTGTTGACAAGAAACTAGCCCGACAAAAGAACATTTTTCTACAATCCAACGCGAAGAAAATTGTGATACATCTTCAATTTCATTATTATCAAGGAACCCGTCACCTTTTGCAATCAAAAGATCAACATTCGAGTTTTCCAATGAGAGCATTGATTTCTCTTCTGTAATTAACTTTCGTACTGATAATTCTTTGGCTTGGCGAGAAGCCCCGTTTTGCAAAATACATTCATTAATGGATACTCCTTGTAAAAGACCCATTCCAGATACAACAATTTGTTCAATCTCAATACAAGCATTAATACCAACTCCTTCTAAATGAACTTGATCGGGAAGTTGAATTCGTTCCATATACTTTCCAGGATAAATTTGAATAATATCTCCCGCTTTTGCTTTCTCGAGAGCAGCTTGTATTGATTGATAATCATGAGGAACAGCAAGAACATGTCCGTTATTTTTCTGCGGCAGAAAGTTCAACCGCTGTGCAGTAACATCTGACAGACGAAAAGCCATCCTTTTTCTTTTTAAGGAAAGAAACTTTTTAAAAAGAGTAAAAAGTAAATGTCATTCTCAGAATTAATTGTATTGAGTCACCAGGCTTCACCGGAAGAATTCTTTCGGCAAGTTCTCGTATATTTGGTCGGTTTCTTTGAAGCAAAAGGAGGAATTTTATATATTTTTAATGGTGCAACCTTTTCTTTGAATTCGGAACTTCCCATCAATCTTCACGCACAAAAAGCAATTACCACGAAGACAATTTTTTCTGATGAAAAAGAGCTTTGGTTTCCTTTGTATCAAGGAGACAAAACATTGGGTGTAATAGGCATTGAAGTTCCGAAAAATTTATCACTAGGATGTATCTCAAAAAATAATCCTTTACTAAATAATATTAATGAAATTTTAATCTTGCTTATGCTCAAAATTCAAACATTACGCAAAGAGCCTCCCAAAGACTTTTTTATTGCCAATATGAGTCATGAGCTAAGAAATCCTTTAAATGGATTATTAGGTTATTTACAAATTTTAGACAATTCATCTCTTTCAAATCAACAAAAGATCTATCTCCATTTGGCACAAAAATGTGGTCTCAGTTTAATTCGAATTGTCAACGATATCTTAGATTATTCTAAACTCATGTCAGGAAAGATGAAAGTTAAAATGCAAATTGTTAATCTTTATGAAGTGTTAAACTTTGTAGGAGAGACTCTTCATTCGGCAATTCAAGAAAGAAAACATTCTTATACTCTACAAATAGATGCAAATGTTCCCAAAATGATTTCAACCGATCCACAAAAAATTACACAAATTTGTATTAATTTATTGAGCAATGCAATTAAATTTACTCCACCTCAAGGCAAGATTACATTAATTGTGTCAGTCAGAAAGACAGAAGATGGTAAAAACCACGATCTGCTTCAATTTCGGGTAAGTGATACTGGACCTGGCATCAATAAATCTCAAGTACATGAACTTTTTCGTATTTTTACTCGTTTACATAATACTTCGGAAGAAGGTTCTGGTTTGGGCCTGGTGATCTCAAAGAAATTAACCGAGTTATTAAATGGTTCAATTCGATTAGTTAAATCTTCTTCTGAAGGAACTGAATTTGCTTTCGAAGTTCCTTTGATTCCTGTACAAGAAATTCGCAGTTCGCAAATAGGATTTGGAAAGAAAGAAATTTTATTGTTAGTTTCACCTACTTTAGAAAAAGAATTGTCTCCTCACTTTCTTCGATGGGGTTTGAAAACTTATTTTGCCAAGGAAATACAAGAAGTATACAGCCTTTTAGAAAGTTATCTCTACGATTTTGAAGCAGCTATTTTAGAAGATGTCGATTCCAATATTCAAGATAAAATTTGGAAAATTTGTCCAAAATTTCCCATTATTTATACAGGTAAAGAGAGAAAAACAAATTACTTCTTTTCGGCAAAAGACTTTTCTCCAGTCGAAGTCTATAATCTCTTGTCTAGAGCTTTTGAAGAGTCTGGCTACCTCAAAAAGAAAAACTCTTTGAAATTGAATTTGAGGAAGAGCCTATTAATTGCAGAGGATGATGCAAATGGAAGAGAGATTCTTAAAAATATGCTTCAGTCTTTTGGGTTTACAGAAATTGAAGTAGTTGAAGATGGTTTACAAACTTTGAATGCACTCCAAAAGAAAGATTTTTCTTATTTATTGATTGATTTGAAGATGCCGATCATTGATGGATATGAAATTATTACCTTTTTAAAGAAAAAAGAAAAGGAGAAAATTCCTAAGTTAATTTGTGTTTCCGCTTCGGTGGCTGAAAGTGATCGAACTTTTTGCGAGCAAATGAATGTTCCTTTTCTTTCAAAGCCAGTACAGGTTCGTCAATTACAGGAACTTCTCGCCAGTTTGGAATAAGAGAGTTTGAAAAGATGATTATCTTTTCAAAAAATTGTCTGACTACTCACCCAGAAAAGGGAAAAAATACAAGAAAATGAAGAAAAAGGAGTCACGATAATAGGCACTTTTTTTCTTCTTTTTATGCTTTTTCGTCCGGTGTTGCACTGTCTCCGTTGTCTCCGTTTTCTTCCGAAGGAGCAGAATTTAGCGGAATCGTTTCGAGAATACCCGGTGATTGAAACATCTTCAAGGCACTTCCAATTAAATTATTAACATCAAGTTCTCCAGAAGTTGCTTTACTTTCCATGTCTTTCACCATTCGAGCAAAGGTTCCGTTTTTCATTAATTTTGTAGCAATTGCAATGGGATTACCTTGCGCTCCTTCCATCAAAGGAGCCACTTCACCAATCATTTGATGAATAATCTTTTCTTCATTGCTTACAATTGGAGAAGCTTGCAAATTTTGTAGCACTTCTCTAGAATCACTGTCGGGAAAGAGAATAGTTGTAATCGTTAAGAGATGAGTCCAAATTACAGTTTTGGTATTTTCATCGGCCTTATCCAACATTAATTTCAAAGCCAAATAAATCTTTTCATTGTATTGAATTCTCTCTTCAAGAGTGTTACGTCGAGCTAAAATGTCTTTCATATTGCGAACAAGATACTCGGAAAAAGGTGAAAGATGTTTGACAACAACTTCAGGCTTCACCACACCAGGATTTACATGTTCCAAAAGTCGAGAGTACAAATCAAGCGCTCTTTGATGAACTCCAATGCGATTTGGTCCAGATCGCGAACCGAATGTTGTACTTAAAGCAGTCACAAACTCGGAAATGGCAGTAAATGCAAGTTTTTGATTGTTCGACAACATTCTTTCCTTTTTTAGAAAGGAAAGAATGTTTAATTTCTTTCTTCGCGAAGAAAGAAATTAATTCATTTCTTGTCGAGGCGCCCCGCAACAACGACGGCCCAACAGAACACAACATTGAAAGGCACCACAAATACACATGCAGCTAGTTTCTTGGCAATTATTGACACATTGTCGAATACCTCGGATACAACTAGAATTCCAAAAATTTTGGCATAATTCAATCGGCCAATTGAGACATGCGTGACATTGCTGATAACAATCGTCCAACAATTGAACCTCCTCTTTGGTTCTTTCAGAAGGAAATTTTACCCAACCGACACAACAACGTGGCCAACAATTCATAGTTTGATCATAACAAGCATAACAACTCCAAGCACATTTGTATTCTTTTTCAGTCGGACACCGAGGTACTTTGGACCAATATTTTTTCCAGTCTGGTTTTTGGTAATGTAAAGGTTCACCACGGCCAGGTTCATTTTGAACAGGTTCGTCACCCGCTATGCAAAATAAAAACCCTTGTGTTACACAACATACACTAGTTTTAATATAAGACCAGGTAAGTAAGGCACAATTGGCGCATAAACTACACCCACAAGTCAACACACAACAGGGCAAGCCGCAAGTACGACAACCACATTCCAAACAACAAGCAGGGTCACCTTTGACAGTATACTTTCGCCACCATCTTTCTTGTAAAGGTTTATAGGGAGGTGGTGGATCATCTTTCATGACTAATTGTGGAGGATTTTCTGGAAGAGGAGCTGATGGAGCATCATTTTGAATTGGAAATGTTCCATAAAGATCGTCTTTCACTAAAAGTGCCATTTGAATAATAAATTAAGACGGAAAGTCAATTTATTGAATATAAAATTGACTTTTTTAAGTTTATACTTTTCAAACTTTTCAAATTAACATTGTATATTGTACATTGCATACAATGGAGGTTCATCCAACGTTGCAAACTTTTATGAATCAAGCTCCTTCTTTCCTTCCCTTGTATTGGCATTATCACAATGATTGTTGTCGAGCTCCAATTGAAAAAGAATTTTTGGTTCGAAAAGAAGATCGATATCACTTTACAAAATTAATTGAGTATGCCCTGAAGTTTTTTCTAATTCCATTTGATAAGAATTTGAGTTCTGTACAATATAACCAACAAAACTTATCCCCGGAGAACTGTCAACGTTTGCATCAACTTGAACAAAAGAAAGCGGAAGAAAGAAAGTTTTCTTTCAAAGTGACCAAGATAATATACTTTTTTTCCATTTGGTATGCCAATGGTAGAAAGGCCAATTTTACACATTCTACCTTTTTCTTTGAAGATCAATCGGGGAAAACTTTGAACGTATTCTTCGATCCGCAAAATGAATGGGTTGATCAAGAGAATAACAATTCTTTCCTTCGAATGGTCACAATATTCGGCCCCTTGAATGATAAGAAATGTGGACTTCTATTGGATGGTGGACCTTTTGGTCATTTGAAACGAGCTCTAACTCGTATTCAATATGAAGAAGTTGGTTACTTTCTACTTCCTTCTTCTCAAGAGTTGTTGCAAAAGATTCAATTTGTGGAAGAGCAAGTTACTTTTTCACGAAAAGTTTAAAAATCTTTTCCTTGCGAGGAAAAAATGATTTTATTCTTTATTTTAAGATAAAAAGCATAATGGATTTTTCTCAACTAATTGCCTGTGGTTTAAGAGAAAATCTAGGAGAATGGACATCTTTTTTAACTTTGAATCTTTATGATCCTCGATTATTAATTCTTATTTATCAATTCGTCACTGAATTTCCTCCAATTGAAATTTTTACTTTTACAATTGAAGAACTCGATGAATTATTTTTTAATGAAACTATAGGGGAATTTAAAACACCTATTTTTAATTATCTCTGTCGTCTTGCAACAGAAGAAAGTGGAACAATTACTTTGTATTATCTTCGAAATTTTTATTCAAATAAAGGAATATATTCCGAATTACCCATAAATAAAAAACTCTCTTATATCAATTTCCTTAAAGAAGAAAGTAAAAGATTGAAATTCCCCGAACTTTTTGAAATTATTAAAAGTGGGTCGAGTGGTGAAACTTACTTTTTGTCTCGTGTAATTTTTCGCCATCAACTTGATGGTGATCGAAAAAATGAATATATAAAACCAGATTTTAATTATATAAATTTTGTTGATGATGAAAATGATGACGGTATGATTTGTTTATATTATCTTCTTCGAGGAGCTTATTGGAGAAAGGTGAAATAAATTTCCGCGGAAATTTATTCTTGTCCCTTTAAAATGCCTCGTTTACCACGTGGAATTCGCTTTGTCAAAGGATCAGGTGACTATAAGTACACTGCTATTTTACCCAATGGAAAACGTGTCTCTTTTGGTAACCGCAATTATCAACATTACAAAGATTCTGTACCCGTGTCACTCGGTGGAGGATTGTGGTCTCACAAAGATCATCGCGACCCTGTGCGCAGAAGAAGCTATCGTGCCCGTCACGGAGGGATGAAATGCAAAGATGGAACCAAGTGTATTAATAAAATTTATTCAAGGGCTTGGTTTTCTTATCATTATTTATGGTAAAATGTTATAAAATTTTTTTATTAAGAAAGAAATGTCATTCTATCAATTATCTGAGATAGAAAGATTTTATCTTTATATTGAAAGTATTTACTTTTTTGGTGAGTCAATTCCTGTGTATAAAAATTTTTTACATAGTACAAAAATTTTAGATCACCTTCAAAAATTGACGGAACAACGTATAAATGATGTACAAACTCTTTTTCAATTGAGTTATTGGAATTATATTTTCTCTGGATCTCAAATAATTGAAGTTTTGAACGAAAAAGATTTATACTATTCAATAGGTGGTGTTTATTTATGTAAAAATTTTAATCGTTCCGATGAAATTCCACCAGCGGAATGCCCAGTGTCAATTAAATTATCAGCCATGAATTTTGAAATGGATGTAAAAGATTTTTCATTATTAATGAATGACAAAAGAAGGACATTTAACTTTATTTTACAAATTCCTCTAAAACAATGGGGGGAACAAATATCAATTTATGTTGATCTTTTGAACAAATATCCACCTTCCATGAATTCTATTTCTTTCATGGAATTTCCTTTGATTAATTTTCACCAGAACAATGTTTGTTTAAGTTTAGTTCCTTATCATATTCCTCTTTTGAGAGGAACGTTAAAAAAATGTTGTTATCGCTTATATACAACAATGGAAGATACATATAATCTTTTTCTTACTGGTGATATTAATCTGCTTCATGAATATTATACTATTAAACAATTAAATTACAATGGATTAAAAAGTAAACTTTTAACTCATGGCAAAAAGAATAAAATGTTAAAAGAGATTGTTCTTTCCTATCAAGAAAGAGAATCAGTTTTAATTATCCATACAACTCGAATGTGGGAAAATCAATATATTAATTCATGGGAAGAATATAAGAAAATATTTTCCTTTCTTTTTTCAATTGAACAATTGGCCTCAATTTTAGATATTCCTCGAGATCAATCAGGAGTTAAATACAAACATTTTCTTTGTCGCTATCAACAATCTCTTTTAAATTTTTGGGAAAAATGCTACATTTGTTTAAATATGGAATATCTTTTGTTATTTGAACTCATTTCTTCGAGTTTAAAGGAACAAGATGGTCCTTTCTATGCCTTTCTAAGTAAAGGAATGTATGACCCTCGTCTATTTTTCCTTATTATTTCTCTGGTGCCAAGAGAAGTAATTCTTTCTGCGGACGACGATATGGCAATGGCAGCAGAAAGTAGCACCGATGAGGATCATTTTTAATTTGTAGTGTTAAAATAAACTTTTCTTCCTCGCGAGGAAGAAAAAAATCTTTTAAGGTAAAGTACAATCTTCTAAAGCTTTTTTAATCACGGGAATTACTTCTTTAGCCGTAAAATTTTTATCTTCTGGATTATACATGTTAAAAGATCCGTCATCCAGAAGATGCAACCTTAAACTACCCACTCTAATCCAAACCAGATCTTTTGGATTAAACTTTTCAGCTAAAGGCCCAAGTTGTTTTTTAACCATTTTCAGCATATTTGCTCGAAACATCATACTTTGAGGTCCGGAAACAAATGCGCGTTCGATCACTTTCTCAACACCATGTACCTCTGAATAAACATCACTATAAGCATCAGAACGTATAACAATGTTGTCATCATTTGTAATATTAATCGAAAGAAAATAACCTTCAGTGGGTTGATAGACGAATTGTACAAATTTTGTATTTGTATCAAGTAAAATTTCTACCGGTTGTTCCAATCTTTTTTGAATTTCTTTTATTACGGCAAGACCAAATCTTCGAGTTTGACAAATGTTAATTGCTTGTTCAAGTGAAATAAGTTGAAATGTATTTTGTTTTGATTCACTCATATTGAATTGAAAAGAGATGTATAATACACAAAAATACTCAATTTTTTGGTTTTGCCGAAAATTTCCATATTGCTGGCATTCTTTCAACAGTGATATGAACTTGATATTCACGCTCTAAAATTTCAATCCAAGGTGAAGTAATGTCACAAATTTCTTTCCCTTCGAGGGAATAATAATCTCCGGAACTTGATTTTAATGATAAAGTCCACTTCCTCTTTCCTTGTTCCAAAGCTTGTTGGAATTCTCCGAATTTGTCAAGCAAAAGTTGTTCTCGATTAAGAAGAAAATTTTCATTTTCTTCCATCCCCTTTACAATACCTGGAATGGCACTCTTTCTCAAGAATGATTGCATTTTAACAACCAAAAAAATTCTTTATTTCATGAAAAAAGAAGCGAGAAAGAAAATGAGTCCCGCTAATCCACCCTTGACGAGTAACATTCCCAATGGAGATCCTTGAATAAAGCGGATATTTTTGTCCAGCATTTCGGTAATTTCAGCATTATTTAATAACATTACAAGTAAAGCAACCAAGACTGCTCGACGAACTGAATCATCTTTCTTTTCAGGAGTGACATTAAGCAAGCCTGATAAGGCAGCGCGATCTTGTTCGTTTGGCTTGACAACGGGAAGATTAGCAATCAAATCGTCACCCATATTTTCAAAGAAAGAACGATCTTTTAGAATAAAAGGATTCCTTTTAGAATTTCAAGAAATATTTTGCTCGAAATATTTCTTGAACTCCAAAGGGAAGTTTAAAGTCAAACACAAGAAATGAAAGATGGATGTGTCAAAGTGTATCGCGCTCTTTGAAGAGAATGAATTTGTCCCGGACAAATATTACACTCTTGACGGTTATTACCGTTTTATTGAAATTGTCAGTTTGCAATCTGCTTTTTCAGTCCTCATTTCAATTCCCGACAAATACAAACTTCCAAGTAACAAGTTGAAACATGAATACGAGTTGATTGCAAAAGAAAGTTCACTTGATTTTTTCCGGGAAGTTGATGATACTGAAATGCGCCAAGCTTATCGTAATATTGACAATCTTGATCAACTTCTCAAGAACGAGAACGAATTTCTTGATCTCTACGATAAACCAATTTCTTTGAAAGGAGAAGAGAATAAAAGTAAAGGAAAATTTGCAGTTTTACTTCGCCAAATGAAAAGATTGCAATTATGTTTTAAAACAATTGATTATAAACCCGCCCTCTTTGATCATGATTGTTTAGTCGTGATGCAAGAAAATAAAATGCAATCTTATTTTATCTCGAATTGTGGTTCGAAAAAACGAAGATTCCTTCTCATCATTCCTCTAACCAATTTTTACGCCAATCCTAAAATTGGACCAAGTGTGAAAGCTATTTTGACCCAATTTTATGACATTTTGAATAACAATCAGCAAACTGAAACAAATAAAGTACAAAATATGCTTGAACAAAAAAGAAATATTGTCAATTCAAGCAAAAAGATTCTCGAACGGAAAAAGTTCTATTTAAGACAGATTGCCGAAATGACTAATAATCACGAGAAAATTCGTGTACAAATTTCCATCTTTCAAAGGAAGTTAGAAAGTTCAGCAGCTGAAGGAAAGCAAGAAGTGGATGTACGCAATCGCCTTGTACAAGATATTAATAATTTAGAAGAAAAATCAAAGGACTTGGTCCGAAAGATTTTGGAAATGAACAAATTGTTAGATGAATTGGTCTTGGAAGTAGATCATATTCTCTTTGATAATATGACCATGTTGTCAGAAATTTCATTAAATTTTCGCATGTTGGAGGAATTGGCGAAGAATTAATTTAACCCCAGAAGGATATTTAAACTTTCATGAAAGTTTAAATTACGTACAACAAGAGCAATTATCAGCAATCAATAACTTTTGAGGAAAATTGAAGGGAGAAAGTATTTCTTCGCTTTCCTCATCAACTTCAAAGAGAGAATGAAGCCGTCGTAAAAAATCAAGATAATCATACAGAAACAAACCACTTTTCTCTTCCAGTGAAAAATTCAAGATTAATGTACACAATTCATTAACTTCTGATGTTTGTAGTGTTTCCATCCAATTCAAACCAATGATCATTTCTTTTAACAGTTCTTGATGGCGAAAATAGCGATCACAATATAAACATGGATTAAAATCTGATATGAAAGGTGACGGGGATTCATTTTCCATTAAGACGCCAACTGCGACAAGCCAATCATCACCATTCTTTAGAGTTGGATTTTGTTTAAAATAAAATTCAGTTTGATCATGAGGCACATTCATGATAAAAATACGATCAAACAATGGAAATAAATGAGGATACTTTTCTTCAATTTCACTTTTCATGTAATTGTATTCTTCTTTCAAAGGAGATGGTTGCATTAACGAAATGAAATCAAGCATCCACCATTCTCTCGGAAATTCAAGAGGGGAGGGGAAACAGATTTCCATGAATTGCTTCATTGGAAGAATTCTTCCATAAAGTAATGTATAATTCAAAACAACCATCTCTTTTGAAAAAGGGAAAAATGTTGAAATCAGTTTTCGAAATACATGAAATTAAACGTCATTCTTGTTGTTTAAAAATGAGTGAAGCTTCCCAACTCGAACAAACTTCCGCAAGAGAAGAATATGTACGAACACTTCCGAAAGTTGAAGAAAAAGATTCCCAACTCGAACTTCTAGATGCTGCTTTAATTCCAATGATGGCAACCACCTTGCGAAATTTTGCCACTCAACTTGAACAACATCCGGAACAAAACAAACAAAAAGCTTTTGAATTAATACAAATTCTTTTGTCAACATCGGGAGAGCATCAACTCACGAATTGTGAAATGAAGTATTTCACACTCGGGTGGTATGTGTACAATATGCTACAGCGGAAAAAGGAAAAATGATTTTCCTTTTCAGTCTATTATAAAAGAACACAATGAACTTCTTTTGTATTAGTGACTTACATCTTGAACTCTTTCGCGAATCTCTGACTGAAGTTGATTGGTCTTTCATAGAGAAATGGCCACTCGCAACTTGTCTGATTTTAGCGGGAGATATTGGAAGTCCTCTCCTTCGCCGTGATTTGCTTCATGAATTTCTTTTCCGTGTAAAGAAGAAGTATGGAACAGTCTTTTACCTTCCGGGAAATCACGAATATTACAATTATGATGGACATACTTCAAGAGCTGAAATTGAACAAATGTTGCAAAAAATTTGTATTGAGGTAAATATTTGTTTTTTGCTGAGAAACAGTTATTTGTTTAATGGTATTAAATTTGTGGGTGTCACTTTGTGGACACATCCTTCAGAAGAATCTTATCTCACAAATACTGATGTTTCAAAGGGAAAGATTTTTACCTCTCGCGAAGAAATACTTCAACTTCATCACGCTGAATACAAGTTTTTAGATCAAGAACTTCTTCATAGTCAGAAAGAGAATATCCCCACTGTTGTGGTCACTCATCATCTTCCATCGTATCAAATGATTCACGAAAGGTATAAGTATTTCAAAGGAAATGATTTATTTGCTTCAGTGACGTTAGAGAGTTTGCCAAAAGAAGTTTTTCCCACAATTTTGTACTGGTGTGCTGGACATACTCATGAAAGAGTCGTTCGTGAAAAAGGCCAATGGGAAGGTATCATCAAAGATCTTCCCTTGACTGCCATCACCAATCCGGTTGGTTACCGACGCGAAGCGAGAGTAACTTCTGTTTCGCTGGAAACTTATCCATTGAAACATGAGACTAAAACTAAGAGTGTTGATGTGGTTTGATCATAAAATTTCTTTTCCTCGCGAGAAAAAAAAATTTTCTCTCTTAAATGAACGGATTTCGTTTTGGTAGAAGTCGGGATTTTCTATCCATTTTTTGGAGTGTGACAGGACCGACCGGATCGCAGGGGAGTCAAGGACCAACAGGACCGACAGGACCGACTGGATCGCAGGGGAGTCAAGGAGTGACTGGACCGACCGGATCGCAGGGGAGTCAAGGACCAACAGGACCGACAGGACCGACTGGATCGCAGGGGAGTCAAGGAGTGACTGGACCGACCGGACCAGCGCCAATGACAGGTATTATACAAATTAGTTCAACATCATCTACTGCTAGTTCAATTTCAATTGGCCCCGGTTATCAATCATTTCTCGCTTTGAATATTACACCTCAATCTATAGCAAATCGTATTTTGATTATAGCCAATGCCGCGGGGACTAACAATGCTGGTAGAGATTTTCGTGCTACTTTATTTCGTAATTCCACTAATTTAGCTGGAGCACAAAACTTCATATCCACTAATAATACATCAGTTACACCTTTTTCAGCGACTTATTTAGATTCTCCGGCTACAGCTGGAACTATTACTTATTCATTACAAGCTCTTTCTGTAGGAGGAACAGGGGCACATTATAATCAAGCTAATGCTGTGTGTAGTTTAACACTCCAAGAAATAAGTTAATCATTTTAATGTTTATAAACAAAAGGAGATGTTGTATTTAATCTTAATATATTTATTCCTTTCCTTGCGAGGAAAAGAAACCCTTGTATAATAAAAACCTCCAAGAAATAAAATTTCTTTCTACAAAAAAGTTAATGAATTTTCGAATCAGCGATTTGTCTGTAAATACCAATTTGTTTAATTTTGGTATTGTGGGAGCAACAGGAGTGACTGGAGGTATTAGTTTAGTTAATTCTCTCTATTTAGTTTAATGAAAACTGTTGAAGGTACTTGGGCGGATATAACTCCCGTTTCTTCTTTAACACTCGTATCAGCTTCAGGAGGAAATTTTATCAGTGGCTCGAGCTTTTATTTATATGGAACAATTTAATTATTCCTTGAAGAATGATTGATGAAAAATATGCAAAAATCAAAATAAAATTCTTTTTCCCTGGAAAAAGAATGGGTAATTCTTCTTCAACTCAGCTTGAACAAACAGCAATTCATTTACTCGAATCAAATTTTCCGGACAAAAAGGATAAATTCAATGATTATCGAGTCGTCATTCGATCAGGATCCGGACAAGGTGTTGCGCTCAGGCCCGTTTTTCCTTCTGGATTTGCAATGGAAAAATACCCTTGGCAATCAACTTTTCTCCTTTTCAAAAAGTTAAACGCTAATGTTGACGAGACAGGATATCTTGGAATTGAAGGTATCACTCCATATTTTCTTGGTCAAATTATCTCTTTGCAAAATGTAAATTTGACCAATGAACAACTTGCACAATACATCAACGCACTAGATGCCTTTCTTACATATCTCAAGGCAATCCGGGAAATTCAAGAGGAAAATAGATTAATCATTCCTCGTTTGTCAAAATGGGTCTTGGCTGATGGTAAAGATCTTAAAGAACTTCCTCAACTCCAATCAAATAAAAATGTTCTTATTTTAATGTATGAAATTGAAGGCCAGCAAATCAACACTTTAAAAGAAGTAAAAAAAGAAGAAAAAAATAAACCAGAAGACGCTTATAACATTTTTTTGTCTACTTTCATTCGTTTAGTTGCCACCTATATGTTTCATGAAAAGCTACAAATTTTCCCCCATTTAAATCCAGATCGAATGGTTTGGATTGGTTCGGCAAATAAAAAAGGAGTGGCTCGGTTGTATTGTTTTCCAGATTTACCATGCGGTCCTCATTTAAAACAAATTTGTAACCCTCCTCCTTTTGCCGTATGGAAAAAAGAATTGCAAGACAATGCTCTTAAAATTCTTTCAGAGATATTAGATACCGATGTTGATCGTGAAGATTTAGAAAAAATGAGAGAACAAAGCAATTATGATTATTTGTATCAAACTGGATTTCAAGCAAAGAAGTATGTTAATCCTAATGTTGCTCTTTTATTGAAACCTCTATTTGAGGTTAACAATATTAATTCAATGTCGGGTTATTTCCGAAGTATCATCAAACTTCAAGATCAGGCAAATCTCATTCAAATGTTGGAGATTCAAGATAACGATGCAAAAGGAGAATTGCAACACAAAGTTGAACTTATTAATCAAAGAATTCAAAACATCTTACAAACAGAACAACAAATACTCCGTTCATCGACATATGCCCAAAAAATTAATTTGAAAGATGCTACTAAATGTATTTTAGCAGCTGATCCAACTTTACGGGCTGACGAGCTTGCTGAACTCATTCCCCAATTAATGAGTGAACAACAAAAAGAGCTATACAAAGAGTCATTAACATCACAAAGTGAAGAAGGTTTGGATTATTTGAGTCAGATTATAGGTACGGCTCTTTTAGAAAAGAATTAACTTGGATATTAGGTGTATAAGTTATAAGTTATAAGTTATAAGAGCCTTGAGATTTTAACTCTGGAAGGATGTTTAACAAAACTTCTTACATAAACAAAATTTATTTCCTCAAAAGGAAATGAGTAGGTTTCGGGTGAGAGATGATCGATTTCTTGCCGCGTTATTTTGTGCAATCACCGGACCAACTGGACCTCGCGGAGCTACTGGACCTCCGGGAAGTTCAATATTTTCTTCTACAGGAAATTCCGGACCGACAGGTCCAACTGGATCTCAAGGCATTCAAGGAATAACAGGCTCGACTGGTCCTCAAGGCAGCCAAGGAGTGACAGGTCCGACTGGACCTCAAGGCAGTCAAGGACCTCAAGGAGTAACTGGATCAACTGGACCTCAAGGACTTCAAGGAGATGCTGGACCTCAAGGCATTCAAGGCATTCAAGGAGTGACAGGACCAACTGGACCTCAAGGAAGCCAAGGAGTGACAGGTCCGAATGGAGCTCAAGGAATTCAAGGAGTAACAGGACCAACAGGTCCTCAAGGCATTCAAGGAGTGACAGGACCAACTGGTCCTCAAGGCAATCAAGGACTTCAAGGAGATGCTGGACCTCAAGGAATTCAAGGAGTGACAGGTCCGACTGGAGCTCAAGGCAGTCAAGGACTTCAAGGAGATGCTGGACCTCAAGGAATTCAAGGAGTAACAGGACCAACTGGTCCTCAAGGCATTCAAGGAGTGACAGGTCCGACTGGAGCTCAAGGCACTCAAGGAATTCAAGGAATTCAAGGAGTGACAGGTCCGACTGGAGCTCAAGGCAGTCAAGGAATTCAAGGAGATGCTGGACCTCAAGGCATTCAAGGAGTGACAGGACCAACAGGTCCTCAAGGCAATCAAGGCATTCAAGGAG
>ERZ724522.442-NODE-442-length-27006-cov-11.077697_pt1 | contig 27006 bp, 32 predicted proteins | sample MGYA00376055_ERZ724522 | MGnify/ENA primary metagenome ERZ724522 (study PRJEB28724, sample SAMN07190884) | wastewater metagenome | isolation source: effluent of sewage treatment plant in Hong Hong | place: Hong Kong | collected 2016-03-17 ...
TCATGACGAACCGAACCGCTCACCACCTGATCCGCGCTCGACACGATGTGCTCGCGGCCCTGCGACTGCTCAGGCTGCGACGACGACGGCTGGAACGACTGCTGGGCCATCACGCAGCACCTGCGAAATCGCGAGCCGTCAATCCGACCAGCGCTTCAAGCCGCGCCAACTCGGCGATGTTCGGAGCGCACTGGCCAGAGAGAATCCGCGACATCTTCGGCTCACTGATGCCGAGCTTTGCTGCCAGTTGACGCTGCGTCAGATCGTGCTCGGCGCAGTAGAGGCGGACTCGCTGGCGAACGGTGTGTTTCTTAGCCATGCGCAAAGCTTAGCGACAGGCTACGAATGCTGTCAATAACAAACTTGCGATATTGCTAAGTTTTTTTCTGGTCAGATAGGTGGGCCGTGAAGACAAGCGCACCAGAGTCGCTTCGCCGAAATGTGAAGCACCGCCTCAAGGCTCGTGGCGACCGCGCTAAGCTGGCGCGAGCGCTGGGCGTCGCTGAGTCGACTATTTCCACGTGGCTGGCTGGACGCAATGACATCGAACTCAGTCGGCTGGACGACATCGCGGCATTCTTCGGCGTGACAGTCGGTGAGCTGTTTTCGCTTGATGACCTACCCCGTCAGACTAGTACGGGAGTCTCTGCGTCAGAGGGTAACTCTGGAGGCTCCCATGACGCAGATACGGCTGGCCTGGTCGAACTCGCGAGACAGGCAGCTCTGTTTGAAGGCAAGAAGGAAGCGCTTGGACTCATTGCCGATGCCATTGCCGATGAGATCGAACGCCTTGATCGTGAAAGTCGAACTGCTCATTCAAACGCGGCCAGGCCTCACCTGGCTCGTCGAAAGAGTCGTTGACCGACTGCTAAAGGCAGCGTAGTAAGCAACACCGAATCACGCCACGCCCCACCGTGGCGGTAGAATGCCGCTTGAGGTTACCGATGAACTATTGTTTCGCGCTCGCTCTTCTCGCGTCTCTCTCGATGGCGTGTGGCTACAAGATGCCGACGACGCCTGATCCTGTGCCCGTGGTGGAAGACATGCGCGCGGCCGATCTGATCCTGACGGCCGGCACGCGCGGCGATACACGCATCGACGTCGCTGCTGAGGTGCGCACCACGCTCGGCAAGCCAGTCGCCGGACAGCTCGTCACGTTCGGCGCATCGAACGGCACGGTCTCACCGGCCAGCGCTGTCACTGGCAGCGACGGGATCGCGCGCGCGATCGCCACCGTCGTCGGCATGACCACGATCAACGCATCGACCGCGAGCATCGCGCGCAGTATCGCCGCGCTCGGGCCGCCGTCCACCACACCGACGCCGCTGGCTGTGCAGTTGCTCGTGGGCTCGGTCACGCTCGGCACGCCGACGATGTTCTCGCTGGCCGTCACGGGCGCGTCAGGCGCGGTCACGGTGACCGGCTGGTCCTTCGGCGACGGCGCCAGCTCGAGCGCCACGAGCACCACCGTGAGCTATCTGTACGGAGCGGCCGGCAATTACGCGGCGTCAGTCAGCGTGCGCGATGCGTCAGGCCGCACGGCATCGTCGACGGCGACCGCGCGCGTCAATGCCCCGCCACCGCCGGCTCCGATCAACGAGGCACTGACAGCCACCGCAGCCTGCAGCGCGGCCAAGGTAGGCGCGCCCTCGAATTGCAACGTCACCGTGACCGAAGGCGCCGTCGTGCGCACTGGCGAGATCCGCTCAGCCGATTGGGTCTGGGGCGACGGCGGCACTAACAGCATCGGCGGGCCGACCGCGGCGCACGTGTTCAGCGCGCCGGGCACGTTCGTCGTGTATCTCACGGTCACGCTGACCGACGGCCGGATCGTGCGCACGACGGCCTCGGTGGTCATTTCCAGCTGACGGTAGCTTTGGCGGTAACTCCGTCACGTTTCCGCGATTCTTCATAGTGCAAGTGGGTGCCGTCCTTCGGCACCATCCCCCCAAGTCCGTATGAGTTCGCCGCCCCCGGAAACCAGTCCGCGGGGCGGCTTTTTTGTCTATGATCTGGGCAGGCGCGCGCCCGCGTACTTTGGTCACGCTCCTATGACGGCTAGTTCGTATCAATCCGCGCTGATCTGGCGGTAACTTTCGACCCTGTTACCGCCATCGGCCCACGATTCGACCGACTTACCGCCACACGGTAACTGCACACCGACGAGGCCGCGATGCCGCTGACCGAGATCCAGATCACGAAACAGGCGCCCGCCGCGAAGCCGCTCAAGCTCCGCGACGGCAAGGGTATGTATCTGCTGATTCAGCCAGACGGCCGCCGCTGGTGGCGATGGGACTATCGGTTCGGTGGCAAGCGCAAGACGCTGAGCCTCGGTGTCTACCCAACCGTGCGGCTCAAGGATGCGCGCGCGCGGCTTGAGGCTGAACGGGCGGTACTTGCCGGCGGCGTCGATCCTGGCCGCGCACGGAAGGCGGCGAAGGTGGCCACGTCGGGCGCGACGTTCTCAGACGTGCTGTCCGACTGGCGCGCCAGCCGCGCGCACCTGCTCGCACCGAACACGCAGCGGAAGCAAGACCAGCAGGTCGCCCGCTACCTCACGCCGACGATCGGCCGGATGCTGATCGCAGAGCTCGACGGGCCCGCCATTCTCGCCATCATCAAGCCGCTCGACCGGCACGGCCGCCACGAGACCGCACACACGCTCAAGCGCATCATCGGCCAGGTGCTCCGCTACGCCATCGCCCACGGCACGGCCACGCGCGACTGGACGCACGATCTCCGTGACGCCATCGAGCCGGTGAGGCGCCATAGTCACGCGGGCCTGACCGATCCTGACGCCATTGGCGAGATGCTGCGCAAGATCCACGAGCCGAGCTATGGGTCGGTGCCGGTCACGATCGCGCTGAGGCTGGCGCCGCTGCTCTTCGCGCGGCCGTTTGAGTTGCGCACGATGGAATGGGCCGAGATCGACTGGCCGGCGAAGTTGTGGCGCGTGCCGGCCGAAAAGATGAAGAAACGTCGACCACACCTCGTGCCGCTTTCAAGACAATCCGTCGAGCTGCTGCAGGAGATCCACCCGATCACTGGCGGCGGCCGCTACGTGTTCCCCGGCTTCCGATCAGCGAAGAGCCCGATGAGCGAAGCCGCCATGAACCGCGCACTCATTCGACTCGGCTACCCGCCCGACGTGCAGACGCCCCACGGCTTCAGGCGAATGGCCAGCACACAGCTCAACGAATTGGAGTTCCACCCAGATCACATCGAGATGCAGCTGGCCCACGCGCCCGGCGGCGTGCGCGCTGTCTACAATCAGGCGAAGTATCTGACGCAGCGAGCCGTGATGATGCAGGCGTACGCGGATCACCTCGACGGCTTGCGGATGAAGGCTGCACGGGTGTAGCCTCTGGGCATGGACGCCACCGCTCAAGCTGGCTCGGAACTAGTCACGGTTCGCCAAGCGTGGATCGATGAGTTGCTCGCGCGCACCACGGCGAGAGACTGCGTCGGATACAGCGAAGGCGAAGAATGCGACCGATGCGCGCACTGCGGATCAAGCCGACACGAGCACACTCGACTGCACCCGGACGTGGTCACCGAGTTACAAGCGGGCGCGGATCGCATCATGCTTGAGCATCCCGAGCTTCTCAACTGCACATGCGACACGCCGAAAGACTACAAGCGCTCACTGCACAAGCCTTACTGCATTCATCGCATCCTGATTGAGTTGTCAGCCTTCGGGCTGCTGCTACCGAGAACGCGGTCATGAGCCTACTGCGCCAGACCATCGCAATGGAGTTTCCTGGTGGCCCCGCAAACCGTGCGGCGATCGCGCGCGAGCGGATCAGGCTCATGATGCGCCTCACGGCTGGCGTCGGATCGCCGGTCGACGTTGACGCAGTCACGGACGCCAAGGTCATCGAGATAGACGAATCGATCACGCGCGGGTTGATGGATATGGTCTTGCACGGCGACGGAGTCACTGATCCGCTGGGCGGCCAGATTTACGGCGCCCCTCTGTTGGCTGGCATTCGCAGAGAGTAAGATCCGCGCGGCCCGGTGCCCCATCGCTGTTTTGGCTCAGCGTCCCCAGAGGTCAGAACCGGACCGCGCGAAAGCGAAAGACGATCAGGCCGCCGCTGACTCGGGAACTTTCAACGCGTTGACCATGCCGACGACGCCGCTCACCGTCTGCTTGAGCGCCGCTTCGAACGCCGCCTCGTCGCCGATCTCATGGCCCGCGAAGGCCTCCGACTGCAGGATGATCTGACGTGCGAGCGCGGACGCGGCGTCGAGCTTCTGCGTGCCGGTCAGGCCGGCCGACTGGCCGACCACTTCGACGGCTTCCACTACGCTGCGCAGTCGCGTGACGGTGTCGATGATCTTGTCGTCGATCTTCGTGGGCGTGAGCGTGGCGCCGGCCTTGAGCACCGAGGACACGAACGGGTTGTTGATGACTTTCGCGCCGCTGAGAATGGCCTTGCCGAGCTGCGACAGAAACTTGAGCTTCATGGGCGTTACTCCTTCGGGTTGTTGGTGAAACGATCGGGCCGCACAATGCGATCCGAGACGGGCGGTCGCCAGCCCGGCAGCGGCGAACGCTGGAGGTAGCCGACGACGTTGACGATGGCGAACGCGATCGCGGTCAGCAGCAGCTTGCGCGGGTTCGCCATGTTGAAGTCGGACGGATCGACGAAGTTCATCGCCAGCACGCCGCCGATGCCGCTGGCGGCCGCGCTGACTATCCCGCCGAGCCACTGACGCGTGGCGCGCGCGAGCGGGCTCATCGGATCGCTCCAGGGATGCCGTTCCCGAAGCCGCAGACGACGCGGTACTTGTCGCACATGGCCTTCGCCGCGTTGGCGATGCGCACAGCAAACGCGCTGTCTGATTGCCCTCGGTAGAAGTAGTAGGCCGGGCCCTCGAAGTACGCCAGATGCACGATGCGCCAGCCGTTCATGCCGGCACCAAGCCGCGGCACGATGTCCTCCCAGCGATTGAGCCAGCAGTCTTCTTGCGCGGCGTCGCAGGTGTCGTCGTTCGGTCGCACGGCCTGCGACTGATACAGCAAGCCTTCAGGGATGACGCCGTTGCCTTCCTTCCACGATCCAGACTCAGCGCCCTGCCACGGATCATCAGGCTCGAGCGGATGGCTGGCGAACGAGCCACGGCCCGGCGCCAGGTGCGCCCAGATGTGCGCGTAGCCGAGCTCACGCAGCGAGCCGAGCGCGTGGGAATACTCGGCGCTCGTGACCTGCGACGCGTTGACCAGTTCCCAGCCGGGCGTGACGATGACGCTGTCGGCATCGGCGCCGAGCGCCGCGCGGATGCCCGGCCAGAATTGCGCGATCCGATCCTTGATGCCGTGGTCGCCGCTGTCGAGCATCAGAATCGGCGTGAAGCCTTTCCCGTTGGCGCTCGGCGTGCGGAGCACTTCGCGAATAAACGCGACGAACGCAGCCGGGTCGCCGTAGAGATCGCGGCCCGGGATCGGTGAGCCCGGATATCCGATCGTCGGCGACAGCACGAAGTGCGTCGAGCCGGCCGCGCGGTGAATGTCGAGCCACTCTTTGCGCTCGTTGGCGGGCAGCGAGATATAGAACGGGTCGAAGATAACGCGGCCCTGTGAGTCCTTCAGGTTGCAGAAGTTGCCGAGCACGTGGTGTAGTTCGGCTTCTGTCGCGCTCGGCGCCGCCAGCGGCACGGGCGGATGCTTCTCTTTCCACTCGTCGGACTTGCGCACCTCAGCGCGCACGGCGTCACTCGTCGCACCGCCGCGAAACTGATTGAGGCACCCGGTCAGGCCGCCGTCATCGATCGCCCGGAACAGCTCCTTCTGCCAGATGTCGGCGCACTGCTTCGCCCACGTCGGATCGTCAGGCGTGACGATAGGCGGCGGCGTAACTACCGGCGGCGGCGTGACGACGGGCGGCTTGATGTTGAGGCAGGCCGCGAGAGTCAGCGACCAGACGATGATGGCCAGACGGGTGATACGCATTAGAGATTACCTTTCGTTGTGGAAGGTGGAGCGGTTCGGCTGGCGTCGCGCGCGGCGCCGCCGTGCAGTGCGCAGGACTCAGCAGAACTGCCCCAGCGCGGTGAGGTGATATCGATGGGCGTGGGAAGTCGGCCGGTGAAGATCGCGACAACCTCCGTCACGTAGCCCGGTTTGCACTGCCAATCCGGCAGCCGCTCGCCGACGAGAAGCTTGCCGTCTCGGGGCATTACATGAACTCCAAGCAACGGTTCACCCAGCCGGCGAGGTTATGGATCTGCGTGGTTGGCGACGACTTCCGCAGGGCCACTACCTCTGGATCGTTGAGCACAAGCCGCACGTAGAACCGAACACGCGCGCGCAGCAGCTCGTCCTCGATCTCTTGGCAGAGCGCAAAGTCGCCCTCGATCTCTTTCCACGCAGCCTTTGTCTTTGGTCCCGGCGTGAGGCTGCTGCCGACGTCGTGGCCGAACTTCTTCATCGCCGCCTGCAGCGCCGCAGTCGGATCATCGGGGCCAGACGTCACGGCCCAGTCGACGAGCAGCACAAAGATGCCTTCGTCGGCGATGAACGAGAACGGCCGCGAGAACTGATCAACGAAGAATGCGCGCGCGTCGCGCTCGTCGAGATCCCGCAGTTGCTGCTCGGTAATCAGCGGCTTGCCAATCGCTGCGCGCCAGAGGTTGTATTCACGGAACGTCACGCCGCCCTTCGTCAAACCTCCACGATCCGAGGCGCGGTCGGTGACCTTGGGCCAGCCTTCGCGCTCGAGCACGTCGCCGATGACCTGATCGAGCGTTTTCACTTGCCAGCGCCCTTCATCAAGTCCCGCAGGTCAGAACGTAGCTCGCGAATATCGGCCTTGATGTCTGATTTCGCGTCCGTGACCTGACGCTGCAGGTCTTCGTACTGCGCCGACTGGCGCGTCTCGACGGCCGTCACGCGCTGCTCGATGGCGCTCTGCGCCGTGAAGTACGCGATCAGCGCGGCGCTCACCATGCCGAGCAGCCAGCGCAACACTTCTCCCGTCTTGCCGTTCAACCCCAGAAGCCCCTCGCCCATATGCCCCTCGCCATCTCGTGAAATGGCCCCCCGCAACGAAAAGAGCCGACCGCATGCCCTCACCCGGTGCCCCCACCCGGTGATGCACGCGCGTCGGCTCTTTCGCGCGGTTGGCTTCTGTCTCGATCGCGCGCTCGGTGTATCCACCGAACCTGCACCAGCCAGTGCAGTTGAGGGTGAGCGCTTGCGGCGCGCCCTGCGATCGAGTCAAACGTTGCGCGGCTTACACGGCCGCGGCTTCCTTGAACCAGTCCGTCTCACCAAACATCGCGTTCAGCCGCTTCAGCAGCTGCTCGACTTCGATCCGTACGACTTTGCCCGTCACTTCATTGCGCGAATCGAAGACCCAAAACGGCGAGTGATCGTGCGGTGACAGCAGCGTCGCGTTGCCGGCGGCGTCCATCACGCGCAACTCGCCAGACGTGCTGTAGAGCGAGCAGCCGTTCGAGAGCGTGCCCACGGGCGCAGTGCCGTTGAAGATGTCCAGACGGTTGGTGCCGGCCGTGGTGCCGCGCGCCGAGGTGCCGCCGATCTGCAGGCTGCCGGTCAGATCCCAGCGGCCGACCATCGTCGAGCCGCCCGCATAGAAGCGGATCACGCCGCTCGCATGTGACGCCGCCAGCGACAAGCCGCCGGCGTAGTCCGCAGAAAGCTTCACGCCGCTCGCGACGTTGGCGTTTGCCGTGGTGAAGGTCGACGAATACGCCGAGATCACGCCGACGTAGGCGGCCTCGTCGGTGCCGAGCCAGATCTGCGAATAGTTGCCGGTGCCGGCCGTGGTGTTGCGCACAGAGAAGATATTGCCGCCTGTGCCGGCGCTCGTGAACGCATGCGTGCCGAACCCGCCGACCGTCAGCACACCGCTCGTGAGCTTCGATTCCACGGAGCCCGAGAAAAAACTCATCGTGTTGCCGGCGGACTCGAGGATGTAGGTGTCTGAGCCGGAGAAAGTCACCGAGTCGATCGCTGACGCGCGCGAACCGTCCAGAATCAGGCGCTTGCCCGACAGCACCCCAATGTGCTCGGCGGCCGTCATGGTACCGGTCGCCGTGATGTTGAACAGCGCGTTGCCGGCCGTCGTCCAGATGTCCCCCGAGGTGCCGGCAGGCGCGTACTGCAGCGTCATGCCGAGCGTGCCCAGGGCGAGCCAGAAGGCATTCAGCGTCGAGTCGTAGAACTTGTGGCTGTTGTCCGAGTAATCCATGTTGAACGACACGTTCATCTCGGGCGTGCCGAGCACGCCGACGTTCCCGCGCGCGGTGTGACCGTAGCGGTAGAACTCGACGAAGACCGGGTTCGTGTCGTTCGTGAAGACGATGTTGGCGCCGTACGAGTCTTTCGTGAACGTGGCCTGCTCGTCGGCGAACGTCGCGATCAGCTTGTTGCGCGAGTAGATCCGCACATCGCCGCTGGCGTGCGAGGCCACGAGCGACAACCCGCCATCGAAGTCAGCAGACAGCTTGACGCCGCTCTGAAAGTTCGCGCCCGAGGTGGTGTAGGTGCTCGAGTAAGCGGTCCAGGTGCCGACGTACGGTGATTCGTCCGTGCCCAGCCACATCTCGGCGCGATTGCTGGTTCCGGCCGTGGTGTTGCGGACGCCGAATGAGTTTCCGCCGGTCCCACCGCCGCTGTAGTTGTGCTCACCGAACCCTGAGAACAGCGCGTCGATCTGATCGTAGAGTTCCTGCTTCCACGCGTTGTCGAACGGCGTGCCTGTGGTGTTGCTGCCGTCGTCGTCGGTGATCGCGGTGCGCGTGATAGTGGTGGCGGACACAGGCTCTACTCCAGACCGCGCTTCTGCGCGAGAAGTTGTTCAAACGTGAATCGCTCCGTCGACGCTTCGACGGCGCGGTATGGCAGCAGCGACGGCTGAAAGTTGCTGATCGTGACGCGCTGCACCTTGAAGTAGCCGTAGACGAGCGGCGATGTCATGTTGACGAAGGCATCGCGGCCGGCGCGCGTGTTCTTGTCGTGCGTCTTGTAGGTCAGCTGCTGCATCATCTGGCTGCGCAATGCGAGGCGGGCATCGCCGCGCGATTCGCACTCGGCCTGTGAGAGCCGCCGGTCTTGGATGTAGCCCTCTTGGATGCCGTCGCCGCCAATAAGCGCGGCGAGCGTGGCCTGTGCCGCCGTGTCGTCACGCTGAATCCAGATGTTGACGTCGTCGCCGCTGTTGATGGCGTACTGAATCGAGCCTGCACCGCTGGCCGGGACGTAGTACAGCGCCGGCGCCGCTGTGATCGTCGAGTTGTAGGGCACGGTGGCCGTGATCGAGCCGGGTCCAGATGCCGGAATGCCCGTGAGCGACGAACTGGTGATCCCGGTGTAGCGCACCACCTGTGAACCGTTGCCGATGATGGCCCAGCCACCAGCGCCCGAGAAGTTGCCGGTCCCGGCGACGAGGATCGACGTTGCGCCAGCGAGCACCTGACCAGCAGGCAGCGTCAGTCCAGATGTGTCGCTGCTTGGTGCGTTGGTGCCGAGCGAAGCATCAGCTGTCGAATCGCTGGCCGTAGTCGTGGAGTTGTCGGCGATGGTCTGCTGCAGTTTCAACTGAGAGCCTCCGGCCGTCGTGCGGTACACCTTGCGTCCAGTCGTTCCCGACCCTCCAATGGGAATACCACTCAGCGCGGCCTGATTGGCCGTCGCCGTATTGCTCGATGGCGCATCGGCCCCGAGGCTCGCGTCTACCGTCGTGACGTTGTAGGTCGTCGCCGTGTTGTTCGGGATCGTGCCGACGAGCTTGAGCTGCGAACCTCCGGCTGCAGTGCCGTAGATCTTGCGCGCGGTGACCAGCGGGCCGCCGAGAGGAATGTCGGAGAGCGGCACCACGCAAGCCGTGGCAGTGTTCGATGCCGGACGAGACCCAGTCAGCGCGTGCGCATCAAACCAAAGCGCGCCTCCGCTGTAGCTCAGACCTCCCAGCCACGATCCGTTGACGTTGACGTACACGCGATAGCTGACAACCGCAGGGTCCGTCGTGAGAAATCCAAACCCGGAGAGACGTAGCAGCCCGGCTTTGCCAACACCGTTATTTGGAACCGTCACGGTATTTGAATCAGGACTGACCGTTGTTTCGCCGCCGGCGGTCACGCGCGAGACGCATACATAGACCGAATCGCCAATGCTCCATTCGCGACCGTCCGTGACACCTGGCGCTTGCTCAATGACTGGCGCAACGGCTGGCGCCGAGACGATGGTGGTCGTCACGTCGTTCGACACCGCGCTCGGTGTAGTCTCGCCTGAGCTGGTGACAAACGTCACGGCATACCGATGCACACCTGGATCGGGGCCAGTGCCGCCGCTCGGCGCGTTCGCTGTCGGCGCCGCGCCAGCAGTAATCAGACCAGCGGTGAACGACGCCAGCGGCGACGGCAGCGACTCGCCAGCGCCGGTGACAAACGTCACCGCGTAATTGTGCACGCCGTTTTCGATGCCGGTGCCGCTCGCCGCCACCACCGCCATCGCGCTTGACGGCGCAGCGCCAGGCCCGACGATCGACCCGCCACCGCCGGGCAACATCGACGTGTAGGTCACGCGCTGAGGCCCAGACACGAACGTGCCGCCGGTCGACGAGAATGCCGACGCATCCTCGACCGGCACGATGGTCTCGCCCGCGGCCACCGCCGTCAGCGCGCGCGATCCGCGGCCCTCGACGTAGACGCGCGTTTCAACTTGGCTGATATCCTTGCGCACCGTGAACGGCTGGTCTTTGAGCAGCAGCGTATTCGATGGCCCGATCGTGGTCGGCGCGGTCGGTGCCTTCGCCGTGGTGTCCTGCGTGACAAAGAAGTGCACGACCTTGTTGTAGTCGCAGTACCAATAGCCGCCGACACGCTTGGCCAGATTGCCGAGCGCCTCGGTCAGATCCTGATTCGTGCAGGTGATCCCGCCCGTCAGCGTCGACAGCCCCTGCTCGACCAGCATGGTGTAGCCGCTCGGGGCCAAGCCGATCAACGATTCCGCGATCGCCGTGATCGTGCCGGTGAAATAGCCGCTGATCTTGCGCTTGTTCAATCCCCACGTGTAGTCGATGGCGTTCACCGAGAACACGGGGTTGAGATACGAGCCGCGGTAGGTCTGCGAGAAGTTCAGCACCGTACCGGCGAACGTGTAAACCGGGTTGTTGATGGATCCGAGGCGCGCGCGCACTTCCTGCCCCGCGTAGGGCGTGAAGCCTTGCACCTCGAACGTGGCCGTGTTTGGCGTGCCGCCTTCGTTCTCGACCACGGTCAGATTGCGCACCTTGAACTCGTCGATGGCTTTGCCGGCGCCGACCTCCACCCACTCGCCGCTCATCTTGACGGCGAAGGTCAGGTGCGGCGGGATCGCCCCCGCACGGCACGCGCCGCCACGCCCCACGCCCCCCAGGGCGTAGAGTCGCGCGCGCTCACCGGTCGACAGCGTCGGCATGTCAGGCGGCCTCGTCGACCTTGCACAGCGGCGCGAGCGCCATCAGATCGGCTGCGGTGATCTCGACCGTGTCTGGCAGCGCGTCGAGATTGATCGGCGCCACGGGCAGCGTGACTTCGACGGCCTGCAGCTCTTTCAGCTCAGCAAGGAACGCGTCGATCTTGGGATCACCGGCTTTGACCTCGACGATTTCTTTGTCGCTGCCGTTCGCGAGCTCTGCGGGCGTTGCCTGGCGCGCGGTGCCGTAGCGCTTCACGGCCGCGGTGCGCTGCTCTTCGTAGCCGCGCACCTCTGCCACAGCCAGGCGCGCGAGTTTCGACAGCCAGTAGGCCGCCTTGATCGGCAGCGGCATCGCGGCCAGTTTGGTCAGCGCGCTGTGCGCCTTCGCGAGTTCGCCGAGTGTGGTAGTGATCGTCTGTGTCTGCGTGTTGGTCATTTGCTTCTGCTCCGTGGTTGGTTAGGGGGCTATCCCAGTCGGACGCCAAGATTGCGCATGTGAGAGATGATCCCGTCGCCGATGACGGGTGCGAGGTTGTCGCTGTTGACGACGTGGCCGGCGACGTGGAGATTGACAGTGAGCGACACGCCGCCGCCGAGCGCGTGATTCGGCACGATGCCGCCGGATGACTGCGGCACAAACAGCTCGGGCCCGCGTTCGCCGACGACATACGGCTCGTTCGCCGTCACAGGCCCGCCCATCGCGCGCGGGGTGAATCCGAGCGCGGCCCAGTCTGGCCCACCGCCTTTGTCCGTGCCGCCGCCGGCGAGCACCGGGCCGTAGTAGCGGCCTTCGTCGAATGCCTTCTGGATCTCACGGCGCTTGTCTTCGGAGAAGTCCGTGTTCGCGCCGACCTCCCCATGCATGACGCCGAGCCCTGCGCGCACCTTGTCGAGCGCCTCAGACCACGTCAGCGCGGCCGCCGTCGACCGGGCCGCCGACGCGGTGACCATGTCGGTAGCACTCGCCACGGCTTCAGATCTGAAGACCACATCGGTCAGCACTGGCGGCAGTTCGAGCAGCGCATCGTTGTAGCTCCTCGTCTGGCCGATAATCTTCAGCATCGCTCCGTAGCCGGTAGACACTTCGTCATTGAAGTTCTGCTGCGACCTGTAGAGAGACATCAGCCGATTGTCGAGCTTCGCGCCTTCGACCAAGAACTGGTCGATATCTCGAAGGATGCCCTTCATCTGGAATGCGGTGATGGCGTCGCCGGCAATCCATACGGCATCCGATAGCCTGCCAACTTCGCCGGCCAGATCTGCGCCGGTGATCTTGTCGACCAAGTCGGACACCGACTGCGAGTAGGCGTCCAGATGTACCTTGCCCTGCGTCTGGCGATTTGCGAGAAACTCAGTCACTTTCGAGACGTCGACCGTGACGTCTTCGAGCTTCGAGAGTGATTCGATAGCTTCCTGCTCGGTTTCCGTTGTCTTGCGCAGTGTCTCGCGGTAGAGATCGATCGCGCGCTGCAGCCCTTCGTAGCCTGTGATGTTGGCGGCCGCCTGAGCAATGACGAGTCCCATCGACTCCGCGTTACCTTCAAACGCAGACGATAGGACGTTCGAGGCAAACGCGACTTGTGACATCGTGTTCGCCGCGGCTCCTGACGAAATAATCACCCGTCCGACCGACTCCTTCATGTCGTCGTACTGGTTCGTCAATTGCTTCATCTTGCCGGCGTACGTGCCCAGTTCGGCCGCGGCCTGCCCGCCGAACCGCTCTGCGATCTTGCCGGCGATGTATTCCAACCCCTCGCCCTTGACGCGCGCGTCATCGAGTTCGACGCCCATCTTCCGCAACGCCGACGTGTTTCCGTCTGCCGCCTTGGCCATGACGGTTGCGGCCTGCTCAAGATCGATGCCCATCGCTGACGCCAGATCGGTCGTCGCCGTGATGGCGCGCTGCATCTGCTCGGGCCCGACGTTGCCGACCTGGATCAGCATTACTTCGAGTTCTTTGACAGCGTCAGCGGAGAACGTCGACACGTCCTGTGTGGCGCGCGCGAGTTCGTCGTAGTGCTTAATCAGCGCCGGCGTCGCCGTGCCCTGATTCTCCATCGCGATCGTCAGGCGCTTCTGCGCCGTTTCAGCCTCAGCCGCTTCCTTGACTGAGTCGCCAAGAAACCCCAACACCTTCGATCCGGCCGCGGTGAAGGCGCTGAACGTCAGCATGCCGGAGACATAGCCAGTCGCCAGTTCCTTGACGCGGTCAGACGCGGACAGCGTCGACTTGTCCACCTTCACGATCGCGTCATCAGCCTTGATGACTTGGTCGGTCCATGACTGCGTCGGCTGCAGAGCGGCCGCGGTCGCCTGCTGCAGATCAACCATCGACTGCGGTGCATCCTTGCCGAGCTTCGCGTACTGCGCGATGCCGTCTGTCAGAATTTTGTTGAGCTTTTCCTGTTCGTCTGTCGTGAGCTTCGTCGCGCCGCCCAGCTTGTCGACGGCGATCACGGCGGCGTTGGCACTGGCGATCGTCTTCGAGCCATCGAAGGCGCTCGTCATTGTTTTCAGTGCTGATGACGTCGTATCGATCTGATTGTCGACCAGCTTGAAGTTCTCGCGGAACTTCGTCAGGTCAGCGGCGACACGAACAATGAGATCAGACATCAGTCGCCCAACCCTTCAGCCTGGATAGACTCATCCATCGCCTCGGCGATGCGGCGCTCGTGATTTGCAATTTCGAGTTTGACCGATGGCCAGAAATATGGCCGTGGCGCCGAGTCGTGGCTACCAGGCTTGCCTCGCTTGGTGCCGCGTTCGATCCAGATGGGCACGTTGTACATGAAGCGTTCGTCGTGGTAGACCGACTTTACGATCCAGCCGACTTCCATCAGCCCAAAGTGCAGGGCGTCTTCGACGATGATGCCGGCCTCGGCTACACCGGTAGGCCTGAGCAATTGACGGCGAAGTCGCGATCTTGCTTCAAGTTGAACGGCATCGGCGGTCTCTTTTGCTGCGGTCTTTGCACGCAGCATCGTCGTCTCGCCTAGCCGCTGCAGTGACGCCTTGACCTGATCGCTTTCCAGTGTTGCCGTGATCTCGTCCACGATCAGTCCTTTCCGTTTGTTTCTTCCTGTTGATCGATCTCTTCTTGCGCCAGTTCGTGCTCGATCTGCCTCACCAACTTCAGCATTGGCTGCTCGTAGCCTTCCGGTCGCTGGCTACGCTCATACTCGAAGTAGTACGCCGCGTAGTTGCGCGCTTCGAGAATCCGTTCAAACGTCCCGACTGGCAGTTCCAGCTGCTCGTTCATGATCTCGAGCGGCGATTTGTGGAACTCTTCGCACAGTCGGCTCAATCGATACGACAAAGGCTGCGGCCCTTTACCGGTCAGATGCCGGTGCAGAGCCTTCAGCCGTTTTTTTGGGCCGCCTCTCGCTCGTCTTCGGTCTGGAAGAGGCCCGGGTGCGTGCGCTTCCAGACTTCGAGTGCGATGAACTCAAGAGGCTCGTCGAGCAGGTCGGTCACCTGTTTCGCGTCGATCTCGCCGTATGACCACTCCATGAGGCCGGACCGCACGACGGACGTGCGATCGACACCCGCAAGCGGGTCTTTCATGATCTCGTCAATGTCGCGCTTGTCGAGTTGCGCTTCGCCAGAGAAGATCATCGCCAGCTGCTTGGCCCATCCGCGCGACGATCGGCCGTTCACGACGTTGCGCATGTGCTCGCGCTCGGCGAGTTCCTCTTCGCGGCCGGTGAGCGCGCGCACGACGAACCAATGCGCGGGATCCCACGGGCACGGGATGCGGTGTGACTTGCTGACGCTGGCGAACGGACTCGACATAGGGGCTCCTGAACGATCTGCACAAGTGGGCCAGCGCCGTCACAGCGCTGGCCCGGTATTGGAATGCGTCAGCCGGTTACGACCAGACGCCGGCGCCGGTCGGCGTCAGCGTGGCCTTGAAGCTGCTGAGCTTGCCGGTGTTGGCCGTCACTTCGTAGTCGGAGATGCGCACGTTGACGGTGAACGTCTTCGAGTCACCGAACACGATCACCAGCTCGCGCGGCGTCGCGTTCGGCAGGCAGTCGGCGTCGACCGGGTTGAGCACGACGTGCGGGCCCGTGGTGGCCGTGGTGTCGAAGTCACCTGACACCGGGATCGGCGACACGCTTCGCATGCCGGTCGGGTTCTGCTTGTTCCACAGATCAGCGAACGCCGTCGAGTCCTGCATGGCGACGTTGATCTTCGCGCCGCCCATCTGCATGATGAACGACGTGATCGTGCGCGCGGTGCCGCCTGAATCCTTCAGGCTGACGGTGACGGCGGTTGAGCTCTGTTTTCCTGCGGCCATGACTTGCTCCTTTGACGCCGGTTAGGCGTTACGTTTGAAACCCACGAATGGCTTGATGCTGCCCGTGCCGGTGACATTTCCATCGAAGCAGAGGTAGCGGTCGACAGTGCCGGAGACGGTCTTGCGTTCGGCCGCCGGCGCCGCGGTGACGTCGGCGAACTCGACCAGATCGGCGTAGGTGGTGTCATCCGCCGAATCGCGGATCTTGCCGACGAAACCCGAGAGGTCCGACAGCGCCGAGACCAGCTGATATCCGACGCCGCCGTTCAGCGAGTTCGTGCGGACCAGCGTGCCGCCCGTGCCAGCGCCAGAGCTGCCAGTGGTGTTGACGGCGACAGAGAACGTCGTCGTGCTGAGCACGGTGATGGCCAGGTCCGAATTGATCGCCGGGCCGCTCAGCGTGTTGCTGCTGATCAGCACTTTCTGTCCAGAGCTGAAGCCATGCGGAACTGCGGTTGTGACGACGCACGGATTGGCCTTGGTCGCCGACGTGATCGGAATGACGGTCTGTGTCGGATCGACTGAGTAGTCGACCACGGTGCCATCAGTCTTCGTGTTCCAGTCGATCGTCTTGGACGTGTGCGACTGCACGATCACGCCTTCGTCAAGCTGCCCAGAGACCGCATACGAGGCGTTCGCCTTCGTCAGCTTGCCGACCGTGGGCTGCGGGTCGTACGACTGCGAGTAGGTACCCTCTGCGCCGATGAAGATGCCGCCGATCTCGTTGCCGTTCGGCGCAAAGCACAGCAGGCGCACGGTCAGCGCCGCGGCCTTGAAGGCATCGTGAATTGAGTTGGTCGCCGTGTCGAAGAACGCTCCAGCCTGCGTGACCGTTGCGATCATGACGCCGGTCGGTGACTGCTCTTCCCATGAGTCGCCGAGACCGTCGGTGCGCTCGAGCGGGATCGACTTCTTCCAGCTCAGGCTTTGCACCTTGGCCGCCAGCACGTTGTAGCCGTCGACGAGCAGCACGGCAAATGACGACGAGCCCTGCTTGCCATTCACTGGCGCCATTACTTCACCGCCTTCGGAGTAATCTTGTTGCTGGCCAGGAGACGCTCAAGCGCCTCGGACACCGTGCCTCCAGGCGCCGCATGCACGCGCTCGCACGTCTCGCCGACATTCGCGATCGTGACGCCGGCAACATTCGAGAGCCTGCGGAGCGCGACGAAGTCCTTACCCTTGAGTTCAGTCACGCCAGACCTCACCTTCAAACACATGGCCGCATTTGTCGCAGCACGGCGCCACAACACCAAAGCCGCCAGCGGCGCGGCGATATTTCTTGGAAGCGCCGCACTTCGGGCAATCCGTCGACGTCGCCGGCTTGGGCGGGATCGGGTTCCCTTGTGCATCAAGTAGCCCAGACATCAGGCTTCCTCCACATAGAGTCGAAAGTTCGCTACGAGCTCCTGCACCACTTCGCCGGCGATCACGGTCTCGCCGATCGGCACTGTCTCGTCGTAGAACGGCTCGCCGCCGCACAGCGTGTAACCACCAGACGCGAGCGACGTGCGCAGCGCATCGGTCACCGAGAGCAGCTCGATCGCCTTCTTCATCACGGCGTGCGCGGCCTTGAACCCTGGCGCCTTTGAGAACACGTGCAGACGGATCGCCACTTCGCTCGAGAGGTTCTGCCCTGGCTTCGTGCCAAGGCCTGTCGCGCGCGCGCTGTCGCTCACCGCGTACATCAGGAACGGATAGCCGCGCTTCTGCTCGATCGCGTCGCTTACGCCGCCAGTGGCGAGCGCCGTCATCGCCGCCACGTTGAGGACGGAATGGAGCGCTTCGCTGACGGCGACAAGGCAGAGGCTGGCCATTTACGACTCGCGCACCTTAAATCTCAACTCGACGTGCCCGAACCGGCGCACGCGCGCGATGCGCTGAGTCAGTGGATCAACATGGAACTTCCCGTCCACTCGCTCAAGTGTTTCGATCCAGCCTTCGCGCTCGTTGACGGCTTGGATCTTCTCGATTTGCTCGACCTTCCGGCCATTCAGAAACACCACGGCGTCGCGCGGGCTCTGCCGAGTCACGGCAAAGCAGTTGTCCACGGTGATGGTTCCGTACTGCTGTTCCTGATCTGGCACAGCAGGCTGAGGTGCTGCCAGCACGCACGACGAGATGGCGGCCACTGAGCATCCGAGCGATTTGAGCAAACTACGACGCGTCATGCTGATACCTCTGCGCACGAGAGCACGATGCCTTCACGATTGGGCAGCGTCACGACGGCCGCGATGTTCAGCGTCTTACCGCGCCACACTGCCTGATGCTTGGTCGTCACAGCTGACACGGTGTCGCTGTATCGAATCGTCACGTCGTAGGTGGTGCTGCCGACGATCTGACCGCCTTGTTTTGATTCGCTGCCTGGCGAGGTAGCCTCGACCTTCGCCCACACCGTGGTGATCGTGGTCGGCGCCAGTGTTGGTGCGCCGTAGGAGTCGGCCGTGTCGGCCCGACTCTGCAGCTTCACGCGCTCGCGTATTTCGCCGGATCTCACAGGATCACCTTGAACGGGTAGATCAGGGCTGTGACGCCGATCTGCACTTCAGTCGAGATGGTCCCGGTTACCACGGACTCGCGGTTCGCGTACCAATGCCCGATCAACAGTTTCATGGCCGCCTTGAGTCCATCCGGCACCGCGGCCGCGTTGGCATACCCGCAGACGATCCGCACTTGGACCGCGCTCATGCGGCACTGCACGATCGGCCAGGACGTGCCGTAGATCGGCTCGATGCGCGCCAAGCCAGCGTCGTCTCCGGCCGGCAACTCGGACAGGTAGGCGTCGCTCGACAGCGTCGTGAGCGTACCGTTGGTGGCGTAGTACTTGACGTGTGTGATCGCCGAGACCGGGGCCTTTGGAAGCCAGATCTGATCGCACGCGAAGTCATCAAACAGCACATCCCACGTCTGAGGCATGAGCGCCCGACCGGTCAGTTGTTCGACGTATTTGCGCGCGGCAACAATCCACGAAGAAATCTGCGCGTCTTCGTCAGAGACGTCGACGCGCAGATGGTTTTTCGCTTCGGTCGCCGTCAGCGGCTCAGAGCTTGGGCCAGTGACCAGCGTGAGGCGCATGAGGCTACTCGAGCGAGATGGTTTCTTCGTACCAGCGCGCACCGCTCGTGAACGTCTGGCCGACGAGCGACGAGACGACGTGCAAGCACAGCGAGCACTGCGGAGGCACGATCAGGCGACCATCTACTTCAGCGATCACCGCGCCGAACGGAACGACACCGCCGGCGCCCTTCTGGTAGGCATTCGTCCAGGGAAACCAGCCGGAATCGATGACGGTCGTAGCGACCGCATTCACGCTGGAGCCGGTGTAGGGCTTGCCGCTCGATCCCCGCACGACGAGTGAGGCGCTCGACGGTGCCGACTTCGGGGCCGTGACCTGCGCCCAGAGGCTGAAACCTTCGATCACGTTCGTCGACACAAGGTTGAACGTGAAGATCTGATCGATAATCAGGCTCTTGCCGCCCACGTTGTTGCCGTTGAAAAGTTCGAACGCCGCGGCCGTGCTCGGTCGGACGACGAGGCCAGCGACTGCCGACGTCGCCATCGTTGCCCAGGCGTTGCCCTTGCGAACCATCTCGGCGCCGCGCGGGAGGCCGATAGCCACCAGCTGCTCGCCGAGCTGATTGCCGGCGGCCGTCGCCTGATTGACGAGCGCGCCGTTGCGAACTGCTACCTGAATCGCGTCTGCCATATCCGTGTCTCCTTTACACCGCGACCACGGACGAGTTGTCGTCGAGTGGCACGTAGTAGAGATCCCACTTGGCCGCGCCCGTCTTGGACGCGCCCGTGATGAGATCGATGTAGCCGGCATTCGCGATGAAATGACCGGAGGGTGCTCCGATGAAAGCCGCGCCGGCATTCGACTTCACGAGCGCGGTGCCATCGCCTTCGACGAAGATGAATCCGCCGACTTCGAGGGACGACAGATCGACAGTGCTGGCCACATCGACCGCGGTGCCGGACGTCGGCGTCGCGGTGATCTTGGCCACAGGGTCTGAGTTCTGAATGATGGTCGTCACCTGACCGATCAGACAGGTGACGAGCACTCGGCCCGTCACCGCGAACAGATGACCCGTCGCGCTCTGCGGCAGTGACGCCGCAGGGCGGACGACGTGCACGCCGAGTACTCCGGTCGGCGTGACGTCAATCTGGGACTGATTGAGATTCGGCATGATTCAGCCCCTTAGTCGACGATCGCCGAAGGCGGCGTCGCCTGCTGGAAGTTGGTCAGGATGTAGGCCGTAGCCGACATGAAGTTGGTGGCCTGGCTCGATGTCGCCTGCGTGAAGTAGATGCAGGGGTATCCGTCCGTGAGCGTCGCCGGGTCAATTTCGAAAACGACCTGCTTGTTCTTCACGTCAGCCGCCACGGCGTAACTCGCCGCGGCCGTCTGCGCCACGAGGGTGTCGGTGGCGGCGGTGTCTTCATTGGCCCAGATCCGCGCGGTCGGGCCGGCGGCGTTGGTGCCGATCGCGACGTCCGTCGCCTGGCGCAGCGTCGGCGTGGTCGCATGACCAGCCGCCTGCGTGTATTCGATCACGATCCACGCCTTGATCGCATTCTTCAGCGAGATCGCATCCGAGGTGATCGAGGCGTTCGTCGTCTTCGGATTGACGAGCTGCACCATCTTGCACTTGGTCGGCAGTGAGAAGTTCATGGTCTATGGCTCCTTGGTCTCAGTGATCCGCTTACGCGCGGGTCGCCAGGGTGACGAACGGGCCCAGCGTGTCGGCGCCCTTGTAGGGCGTGACGGCGGACGCCATGATGGGCTTGCCGATCACCGGCCACACCCAGCGGAACGTGGTCTCGTTGTTCACGAAGCGCACGTGGATCGACGAGGCCTGCGTCATCGGCTTGTCGATGAGCAGGTAGTCGTTCGAGAAGTTCGCCAGCGTGATGTCGCCGACCGTGCCCGGGGCCGCGGCCTGTTCAATCACGTTCACCGGCAGACCCATGAGGGTGCCGTAGGGCGACGCCGAGAGGCCGTTCGCCGGGAGATACACCGGCACGCCGCCGGTGCCGATCGCGAGATACATCTTGTTGAGCTGCGGCAGGAGGGCCTGATTGATATACCAGGCCGCGCCGGGCATGCAGCGGCCGAGCAGGCGCGCGTGCATCTTGATGATGTTCTCGTAGACCACCGTGCCGGCCTGCTGGTTGGTCTCCTTGGCGACCGAGACCGTCGGCGCGTGGCCGACAATACCGAGACACTGTCCCGATCCGGTGCCGTTGTAGATTTCGTCGTCGAGCTTGAACGCGAACTCGGACGAGAACGCCTTCATCGCCAGCGCCTCGAGCAAGGTGGCGTCGCGCAGCACACGATCGGTGCCGTAGAACAGCGCCATCATGTCCTCGAGCCGGAGTTCGAACTTGCCAACCTTCGGCTTGGTCGCCGTGACCGTGTCGGCCTCGGCCGCGCGGTAGACCTGCACGCCGCCCCAGCGCGAACCGGTCGCGCGCGACGTCTCGTCGACGTAGGGAGCTTCGATGCCGTCGTTGCCGTCGCCGATCGGCAGGTTGAAGCACTTCGGAGCGAGCACGCCGCTTTCGGTGATACGGCCCATGAGGGCATCGCTCCACTCGTTCCGCACGAGCACGCCGCCCGTCTCGGCATTGCCGGACGATGCGCCGCTCGCGGCCGCCTGCAGTGCAATGTTCACGTGCGCGGAGATGCCATTCGGCAGCACCATCGCGGCGCGATCATTGCGGCCGGTCGACTTCAGCGTCTGGTACGCCATCGCCTGCATGACTTCGCCGAGCGAGGCCTTGCGGTCCGCGGCGAGGTCCTTGCCCATCTCGATCGCCGCAGCGCCGGCTGCCTTGCGCTCTTCCTCGGCGTACCGTTCGGCGCGCGCGAGATCGGTCGACAGCGTCGACGCGGCGGTGGCTGCGGCGAGCAGTTCCTCGTCGATCGCGTTCAGCCGTTCCGACTGCGCGGCCGTCCGCGCGTCTGCCGCCACGGCCATCAGACCGCGGCCTTCGGCTTTGAGCTTGTCCTGCAGCGCTTCGTTGTCGGCCTTGGCCTGCTTGAGCTGCTTGATGTTCATCTCGGAATCTCCCAGTGAAACGACAAAAGGCGTGTGCGGAGCTCACGGATTCCGATTCGCGCTCTCGCGCTGATCGAAGTGGTGAGCCCTGCACACGCCTCAACGGAGTCGTGTTGTGAGTGAGAGATTACGTGACGCTATTGCTCGCGGCTATTTTCGGTTCCCAAATACCGCTCGAGCGCTCGGCGCGTTACCTCTGGCACCGAGACGCGATCGGCCGACGCGCGGGCGTAGGCTCGGTCGTAGAGACTCGCCGGGGCCTTCACGTGAATATCAGCCGACTGCTCATCCTCAGAGACACGCGGCCTCCCGCGCCGGTTCGCAATCACAGCACTCGGTACCGGCGCTCCGCGTCGGACGCCATAACGAGACCATCAGATTCCGCCCGCGCACCGGCGCGCGACGAGCGCGACGAGCGCGACGACGATAGCTTACCGAGCAGATCATCCATCGTGCCGATCTTGTCGATGAGCCCGGAGGCCTTCGCATCCTTGGCCGTCTGCACTCGGCCTTCTCCGTAGCCGTTCCGGACGTCGGACGGCGACACGCCACGTCCGCGCGCGACGTCTCTCACAAACAGCGCGTAGACCTCGTCCACCTGGGCTTGAATCCGCGCCTTGGCTTCATCCGACAGCGGTTCGAACGGATTGCCCTCAACCTTGTATTTTCCGGCCGAGATCATCGTCACGTTGATGCCGTCGCGCTTCAGCTTCTCAGACATGTCGGCATGCGCGGTGTAGACGCCGATGGATCCAGTGAGGCCGCTCGGAATGCTCCACACCTCGTCGAACTGACTGGCGAGCCAGTAGCCAGCGCTCGCGTTCAGTCCGTTCGTGATGGCGATCATGCGCTTCTGGCCGCGCGCGGCGAAGATCTCGGCCGCGGCTTCCGGAACACCAGTGACCGTGCCGCCAGGCGTCGCGAAGTCGCCGACGATCGTCGACACGTTCGGATTGGCGATGAGCTGGCGGAATCCTGCCACAATTGATTCGCACGACGTGCCTCCGCTCGACTCTTCCATGCTCCCCATTCGGTGAGCGATGGTTCCGCGCACCGAGAGCACGCCGATAGCTCCTGACGATGCCGCCGGAGAAGGATAGTCGCGCGAGTCGCTCAGTCGAGCCTCGATCTCTTCCTTCGTGAACTCGCCGCCGGAAGCGCGAAATGCGAGCACTTCAAGAATCTCAGACAGCTTGGATGCTTCGATCGCCCAGAGCTGCGACTGCACGTACGAGATGATGCGCGAGTACTTCATTCGGTAATCTCCAAGGCCTGCGAGGCCAGTTCTGCGGCGTACGTGGTGGTATTCCATCGGGTGACCTGAGCCACCCAATCAGCGCCAGAGGCCTGCTGCGCGTGCCGACTGCAGTAGGCGCCGGCGAACTCGCGCGGCACATTCAGTGATTGCATAACCAGCGTGACGTGATCGATGTAGAAGGCGCTGACTCCGGACGCAAACTGCTGAGAGTCAGAGGCGAAACGCTTGGCCAGCGCCTGCACAGCCGATGTCTCCTTACGGATGATCCTGGCGGCGGACGCGGTAGCGATAGCAGACGCCTGATCGGTGCGCCGATTCGGCGCCGGCGGATCCTGCGTCGGAGCGGCGGTCGGCTTGCCGGTGATGTTCTGCGGTTCGCGCAGATCGTCAGCCGATCCACCGCGCGCGTTCCAGTTGTGCTGCGCGCGCACCTCGTCGACTGATCGAATGCCGGCGTTCACGTACTGCACGTCGGCTGTGGCCTGCGTCGCAATGTCGCTGCGCACAATGGCGTGGCGGTTGAACTCCACGAAGAACCGATTCGAGATCACAAGTTGATCGTTGATGCCGAACTCCCACAGCGAGAGCCACGGGCCCATGCTGTAGCTCATGAAGTTGCGATCGAACTGCTCAGCGTTGCCGAAGGAGGGATCGTTGTTCTCGAGCATCTGGCGCGGAATACCCAGCCATCGCGCCATGTCATCCACTGAGAACTTGCGGCTGAGCAGCATCTGAAAATCTTCCGGGCTCATGTCGGACTGGGTCCACTTCGATCCAGCCTCGAGCACCTTCGGCATGGCCCAATCTCCGGCGGCCGTCTTGAAGCTGCGCGCCATGCGCAGCGAGGCCTCGTCGTTGAGTTTGCCAGGCACCTCGATGATGCCGCCGTTGAGCGTGCCGTTGCCGAAGATCAGCGACGCGTAGCTCTCGACCGCCAACGCGGTGCCGATGCTCTGGCGCGCGGCGGTCAGAATGCCCTGACCGACGACGCCGTCCTCAGACGCTCCGCGCAGATGGAAGATCTCGTCCTGCGTGAACGGCGTCGTGATATTTGTGCGCGGATCGCGAACGTAAAATATGATCCGCCCGCCTGGCTGCTTCACCGGCGTCACGAGTTTCGGCGCGATCGGCTCGAGCTGGTCGACGTAGCCGCGGCGTCCAGAGATGATCCGACTGTAGGCGTTGCCGTGGTCGATCAGGTGATACATCTTCTGCCGGCGCCACTGGAACGAGTCCTGCGAGACGTTCGGCTTGTCGTGCACGACGTCGTACAAGGGATTTGAACGTGCCAGCTCGGACCCGCCACCATTCGGCAGACGCTCGAAGACCTGCAACGGAAGCATCGCGAGCACGGTCGCGAGAATGTCTCGGCCGCGGTACCACGCGCTCAGCTTCTTGGCGGACTCTGGATCGACGCGCATGCCGCTCGGCGTCTTGTCTCCAGGAGCATCGCGATACCAGAAGTCGTCGGTCGGCCCAGGAGTCGAGGCCATCAGGTCGTGCCCGGTGAGAAGTCGCGCCAGCATGCCCATTCGTTTACGCTCCCTTGGACTTCGTCACGATCGGCGCCGACCATGCCGCCAAGATCAACACGCCCGCCGTGACCCACGCGGCCGCGCTCGACCACAGCGACACGCCATAGATCAGCGAACCAAAACCAGCCATACCCATTATGTCGTGTGTGTCAATAGGTAATTGCCTTAACCAATTGATTGGCCGTCGCATCTACTCTGTCTCCCCAAGTCGTCGTACACCATGAATTAAATACGGGTTCTGGCCGTCTTCCCCTGAAGCCACAGCATCCGTGCGCGCTTCCCAACTCAGCACTCCGGCCATCGCGTAGTCGATCTTGTTCGGCGAGTCCGGCCGATCCTTCGTGATGACGTACAGGGCGGACTCAGCGCCTTGCGCGGGCGAGACTTCCCGCCGGCACGCGTTGGCGATGTGGCGCTCCATCTCGAGCTGCCCGGCATGCGACAGCGTGCCCGTCTTGATCGCGGTATCGTAGCCCTCGATCGCGTTCGCCATCTGACGCGTGCGCGTGGTGAACCATTCGATCACGCGCTCTTCGCCGAACTCTTTGCGCCACTGCGCGATCCACGACTGCCAGTAGGGCGGATCGGCGTAGAGACGCCAGACCTCGAACTGTTCGAAGGCTGTGCGCACCGCGGCGTCGACTTCTTCTTCGGGCACTTGCCACGACTGGCCGGGCGGCAGATCGACAGGGCGCTCCCATCCTTGGATCAGCCATTGGTATCCGTCCGAGACGCGCGTGCCCACCAGCCCTGTCGAGTCACGAAACAGCGCGCCGTCGAATCCGAGCGTGATGAGTTCGCCCGGGTTGACAGTGCTCGGCTTCGCGCACTTCCGCCAGGCGATCACGTCGAAGGCCTGAGCCGATGAGCGCACAAGCCGATTGCAGTAGACGCGCTCCCAGTACGTGCGGTCGGTCGTCGGGTCGGCCCACATGTCGACGATGGCATCGATGTTCCGCCACGCGGCCGACGCTCCCGAGGCTTCGATCACGGCCGCGCGCGCGCCGGCGCGTGTTTTCAGGTCGTGGTGATCGCTCGACTGCCGATGAAAAAAGAACAGCGACGCGTCTTTGATTCGGCCGTCCGCGATCTGCTCGGCATAGCGCATCGTGTCTTCGGCCACTGAGCCCTCGCCAGGCTTGGGCGCCGTCGTGATTTCCAGCGACCACGCGTCGGCCAGCTTGCGCTTAGGAATGTTCATCATCATCGTCTTGTGCGCGTTCTTGAATCGCGCCATGACGTGTCGATGCGTCTCGTCGAAGACCTGAAAGGTGGTGCGCGCGCCGTCGGCCGAGTTCGGCGAGTTCGCGATCGATTCCGCTTTGCCGCCACCGCTCAGACGCGCGATGCGCTCGAGACCGATGTCGAAGTCTTTGCCGATCAGGCTCTCTTCAAGGATGGATCGCAACGCACCGTAGGCGAGTTCATCACTCTGCTCTTCGGTCGTGGCCACCATCGGGATGTAGGGATCGTTCACCGGCCCGCCGATGGGCTCGCCGCTTTTCGTCCATCCGATGCAGCGCACCGGCGCGGACGGATGGAGCTCGGCCGCGGCGATCCACGCCGCGAGTTCCGTCTTGGCCGTGCCCTTCGGCAGCGAGATACCCACGCGACGGAATCGACGCCGCCCAGCAGACACATGCTTGCGCGGGTAGATCTCGTACATGCGCCAGATCAGCGCCTGCTTCTCGGCGTCGATCTTCGCTGGCTGCCCCCGCAAGTCGCCCGGGCCGAAACACAGGTTCTGCTCGATCCAGTCGCACACCTGCCCGCCCAGGCTCGGCCACGGCCTCTTGTCGACCGGCACCATCAGAATCATCGGCGCTTCTTTCGATCGGCCGGCGCCGGCATTTGCAGCAATGTCGCGCGCGGATCGCCAGACACTTTGCGGTCAGATGGCGGACGCTTCGCCGGCGCACGGCCTTCGGCATCTTCACCACGCACGATCTCCCACTGCAGCCGCGATCGGTCGATCGGCGTCAGGCCAAAGCACGGCCGCTGCAGCCGGATCTCTTTCATGATCTCGACGTCGCCGGTCTTGTAGAACTCATCGTGCAGAATCGCCAGCATGTAGAGACCGCCTTCGTCGGACGGCAGCCACTTGTCGGCCATCGGCGATTGCCACCAGCGCTTCCACTCCTGCAGCGTGAACGCGTGCCACTCGCGCATGTCGTGGCTCGGCAACTTCGGCACTTTGCGCTTAGGTGCCTTCTCGTTGAAGTGCAGCACCGATGCGCCAGGCTTGCTGTTTGTTCGCTGTCTCAAGTTCGCCGCTTTCGGCGCTGGTCCGCGTCCTGCCATCATGCCCTCGCCTTCTTCGTCAGATCACGTGCCATCTATTCGAGAACGATTTACCTTTGATTCGCAAAGCACAAAACCGTCAGAAATCACGATCCCCAGACCCGTAGACACAAACAACTGGT
>ERZ724522.444-NODE-444-length-26846-cov-12.549923_pt1 | contig 26846 bp, 40 predicted proteins | sample MGYA00376055_ERZ724522 | MGnify/ENA primary metagenome ERZ724522 (study PRJEB28724, sample SAMN07190884) | wastewater metagenome | isolation source: effluent of sewage treatment plant in Hong Hong | place: Hong Kong | collected 2016-03-17 ...
ACCTCTTTAACCCTTTGGTTGTCCTGGTAGATAGATGGGAACACCTCAAAGCCTTCGCCGGTAAAATCACCCATAGCTGTTCACTCCCTTTAATACATAACTGGCGACTGCTCTGGCCATTTCTTCCCTGCTAGGTTTTGTAGGTGGCGCTTCTGTTGCATGTCGTTCGTCGTGTAGCATCCGACAGAGCTGTTTTTTATGGTGTGGTAGCTCCCGGTATTCTTTCTCTAAGGGTGTCTGGTAATTTCTTTCAGGCCAGTAGAAATGGTCCGTATCAGCAAAACACCCGCCCGGCAACCCGGCGTATTTGCAGTCGAGTTGTGGGGACGGGCATTCGCTACGCACGGCTATTCCTCGGCTGCCTCGAATAAGGCCAATTGGCCTAAGTCTTTGGCAAAACGTTCCGGCGTCACTAATTGTTCAGCCAGAGTGTTTAGTTGAGCTTCGTACTCAGCGCTAACATACTGCATTACACAGCCTTTTTATTAGGCACTACGTACACGCCAAGAGCGGTTGCTAATGCAACGACTATCTGTACTACTTGGCTGTCGCCGTAAAACTGGGCAACAACCGTCAGAATCGCGCCAAATAGGGCGATTAGGAACTTGTTATATGGTGCTAGTTTTTTCATATTCTTCTTTCTCTAGGATGATGTCCTAGTAGCTGCCGTAAAGTGTTGAGAGACTTATATGTGATGCACCGGTACCAAGCACAAAAATCAAAAGCATGGTACCGGGCAGGTGGAGTTTTGGGAGGTATTCAAATTTAAAGTACGAGGTATTGGCTACCCATAGAGCCAGTTTGTTTCTGTCCGTTCTTTGTTTTGTAACGGCAGCTAGCAGGACACGATCTCTATATCCCATAACCACCGCCAAGTAGTTATTATTTATTGTTGTATTGAGTGGGCTTCGTATTCATCGTTCGAATCTTTAAATTCGATATACTTCTTCGGTGTTAATCCAGGCTTCTGCATATTTGCGCGTTCATATACTGCGCCTTGATTTCGGTCTGCTAATAGGAATATTTCTTTCCTTACAAGCGACTTAACAGCTTCAAGCTGACGCTTATCCATGACTGCTGCTTCCACCACCGTTAGGATGATTCCTAGTGTGTGGTTGGTGTTATCACGCAAGGTTGAAACTAGGCGAACAGCGGTGTTGTCATAGGTATCACTTGTCTGGCCTACTGTAGGCTCTTCTTGGTTTACTGGTTTTGACATAACTAAACTTCTTTCTAAACTAAACTTAGCGGCGGATAGGGATATAGATGTAATTGTTAAAGTGCAGTCTGTTTCATCGGCCTATCAACTCCCGAATCAATGCACGGAAAGTTTCCCATTTGTTACTTTCGCCAGTCTGGGCTTTCAGGGTTGCAATCTCTTTGTCCTTCAATTCAATAGCCCGGCCAAGTTCTTCGATACGCTTCTGCTGCTCGGGGTTGTCTTTGATAACTTCTTTGGTAACGATTTTCTCGACTGGTTTCTCGACAATCTTTTCAACTGTTTTGGTAACGGTATTTACGTTCTTGAACTCCTGGGAGCTGGCGATATCTCCAACGGCAAAGTCAAAGTTGCCTGCTTTTATATGGTTTGTGTAGTTCGTTAGACCACCAGCGTCAGGTTCACGCTTAAGTAGTTTTCTAAATAGTGCTGTTACTACACCTTGTGCTTCTGCTTGCGTCATGGGTGTTCCTCCTTGTGACGTTGTTTTAAGTGTCCATGGACTTGTGTTATCGTATGTGCCGTTTTGTGACTTGCCGTCGTCACCAACCCCTACAGATACATGTATATGAGCTGTGTGAGGGTTTGAGCCGGAATAGTTCTGCCATTTCCATCCCGTCCAGGCTCCGGCAATCCTACGGTTTGAGATAACGTATTTCAGGTTCGGGTGACGGTTAGCAATAAGGACATCTGCCAGGGCATGAGCGTCAAAGTAGCCTGCGTGATGCGTCAGGTCTAAGGCGCATACCACACCCTGTGCATTTGGGTTATGGTCACTAGCTACCTTCTGGTGTGCGCTATCGCCGATGCTGCCGTCACTGGCTTTGTTCCTGTTCGGGTAAGCACTATTAACTTGGGTTCTGAGTGTTTCTAGGCTTTTTGCTAATCTCCAGGCCATGTGATCTCCTTTAATTACCTGAAAACGTTTTATATACCATTACGATGTTAATGATCGCCGAAGCTACTAAACCTACCCACAAAAGGGTTTGTTTTATGGTGTCTTTTTTCTCTAGGGCGGTTACTCTTGCTTCAAGTTTTATGTGGTCTTCTTTACTAGCAGCTGAATGGGTAAAATCGTCTATCTTTTCACCGAGTTTGGTTATTTCTTCAGCCATGTACTGAAGGTGTATACCTACTTCTTCTATGGTTTTAGGGAGTTTAAGTTTTGTCATATTATGAATGCCCTATGTATTACCTTTAATTTGCATACTAAAAAGCCCCCAACCAAAAGGCTGAGGGCTGATTTTTTAGCCGCTTACACTAAGTACATTATAACATAATCTTTCGCACTCTTGCTCCGAGTGCCGTGACGAATGTGAAGATCGGTGCCGGGGCGGTAACACCTAGCAAAATGACCTCTGTATTCTACCAAGGCTCTATGACCGCCGGGGCCATAGGCACAAGTTTTGGCAATGTAGCAAGCCAAGTCCTTCCGGCGGGGACAATGAATTATTTGATACTGGGAGTGTTTGAGTTCAATAACAACGCCGGTGTCGCCGGTGACCTAACAGGAGCAATTAGAAACGGCACAACTACATTGGCCCAAGACTATTGGTTCGCACCAGCCAGCACATACTTCAATACAATTTCACTCTCTTATGTGTTCGCTGCATCAGGTGGGGAAACAATTAACTTCTCTGTTTTGCGGTCTGCTGCCGGGTCGGCTGTTTTGAACGCTAGGAGTTCATGGAGAATAATAGCGCTTGGGGCATAACTAGGCTGCCTCGTAGGTTCCTGCAACCTGTATAATGTCGCCTGAAGCCCACGTCATCGGCCCTGTAGCGGATATGTTCGCTGCAGCCGCGTTTGTCGTGGCCGTGTTGATAATGAAAATACGTACAGTAGTCGAGCTTTCTATGGATAGATAGCCGTAGTAGACGTTTCCTGGTGACGTATCATATATGAAGACCCCGGCGTTAAACGAACCGCTGATGGTCGTGTAGTCGGCATGCAGTGTGGTTGGAAGACTGAAAATCCCGGCACCGCTAACACCTGCACCAGCCAAAGTGTACTTAAGCCGAAAATGGACAGTCTTGCCAATTTGTATGTACTTTGCGTAGTTCAACGTTCCGCCGCTTACGTTCGTCCACGTGGGTGTCCAGGATTGCCAAGCGGCCCCAATCTCACCAGTGGTGGTATCTAGTTTGGCGTTGGTCACAGCTCCGTTGGCTATCTTACCCGTGGTCACCGCACTCGGAGCAAGAGTGCGAAATGTGCTATAATAAGCTTGAACAGCTTAATACAGCTCCCTTGGGGGCTGTTTTTGTTTACTCCAAAGGGGCAGAACATCGGAGAAAATAGATGGCTCGTAGCTATATTACAACTGCCACAACAACCCAAGTTGCAGATTCACCGCAGCGTAAAGCAGTTATACAGGTGAATGCTGCCCTAACTGGTACGATTAGCGTCATAGATGGTGTTTCGGGGACAACAGCTAATGTCGCGGTAATAACCAATCCTACTGTTGGATCAAAGTTCGAATATTGGGGTTTTGTAAACGGAGTACGGATTGTCACAAGCGCTACCTGCGATATCTCGGTGAGCACTTACGGTGGCTTTGGAGCACCATAGTGAAAAATCCAACCGATTGGATAAGCAACCCATTAGCCGAGGTTAATCGGTATCCTTATGATTCGGATAGCAAAATATACGACTCGGCAGTAGATACCTACGATGGAGTTGTCCCCGACCACATGTCGGATGGAAGCAAGTCTCCAAGTGTCTGGAGTAAGCAGGATAAGGTCGTTACCGAATGGTCTTTTCAACGGAAAAATCCAACCGATTGGAGTAATACATGAGTAATTTCCCTGACTCGCTAGACGACAACGTATCTCTACCTAATCCAGGATCAGCAAATAACACAAATAATCCTAGTCATTCAGCCCTACATACGACCGAGAATGAGGCTATTAAATCAGTAGAGACAAAGCTTGGTATAGGCGATACCGTCCCGTCAAATAATACTATTCTACGTGGTTCAGGATCGGGTCAGAGTACATGGGGGCCTTTAACCTCTGCTCAACTTGCCGCCATTATCAGTGACGAAACTGGTAGCGGCGCACTAGTATTTGGCACTTCGCCGACCATTACTAACCCAACAATAATCAATCCAGCGCTTAGCGTAGACACTATTTCAGAGCATACAACCAACAATGGTGTAACTATTGATGGCGTCAACGTGAAAGACGGCGTAATCACTACTGCCAACGCTGTCACAACGAACACTCTTGCTCCGAGTGCAGTGACGCTAGGGAAGATGGACTGGGCCAGTATGCAGAGCCGCTTCGGGACTTTATCAGGCGGCACAATAGCTAGCGCAACGTTCGCAACCATTTCCAGCATCACTACTACCGGTATGCCGACCGGAACTTACGTCTGTGTTGCACAGATTATGGATTCTGCCGGAGGTACTGCCGGACAATCAGACTTCCAGTTTAGACTCCAGGTTGCTGGAGCGACGGTTGCAACTAACACTATTACCACCCTAGATTCATCCTGGTTCCATGCCGTACCACTCACAGCATCCTTCAGTTTCACTGCTGGAGATGCAATAACACTACAGGTAGCGAGGTCGAGTGGTAGCAAGACACACACGTACTCCAATGGTAGGTATGCAATCTTCAGGATAGCGTAACAGGTTCAATTATTATATAGGGCGCATCGTAAGAGCCTGTAATTTCTAGATATCTAACGCAAGTATCCTCCCACTAAATATACTTCCGGTAGCACCAACAACTAGTGGGTCAGTATTGGTGTTGTATGCGAAAACCTCAATATAATCATTCTGTGCCAGCTTGACATCTACAGATGCACTGCCACCCCATACTATACTGCTTGCATAAGACTTTACTTCTTTGACACCAGAAACCAGCAGACTACCATTCTTTCTGAACTCTAACCCGTAACCATTGTTCGATGAGGCAGCAGCAGTGTAGAAGATATTAGCCGAAAACGTGTAGTATCCTGCTACCGGGGCAATAAATCTGTTATTAGTAGTATCAAAAACATTACCAATATCGTAAAATTCGGTGTTAAAGGCAATTTTTCCAGTGGGAGATGTGGCCCCAGTCCTATATGCAGAGAACCGACAGAACGTTGCCCAGCCCACCTTCCCGAGTGTCACGGCACTCGGAGCAAGAGTGTCGGGGCTCTCGGGCAAAACTGGCGCTATTACGCTAAAGACTCCGTGTCCACAAAACAAGAATTATAATTAATCCGCCACCAACTACCCAAGCAAAAACGCCTTCCCGGAATTCCGACTTATTGTCTTCATAGTACTCTGCAAATGTAGCTAGACCCGCTAGACCAGCAGTAACTAGTATCGCAGTGATCCAAATAGCGAACAGTGCTACCAGTATCCCAGCGGCTATCTCTATCATACAGACATGAAACTAAAACTAGTGGCTATTGTCAATAGCCACTAGCGGCTGCTGCTGGGTTAACATACCCCTGCAACTCTCTAACAGCACGCTCCAGCTTGCTAGTCTTGGCAGACTCGGAATCAGTTGGACTTGGCAAGAACGATTGCATGAATCGTCTGACTTCTGCTTCTGGAGCTGCTGCACCAGTCCTTGCTCGTAGTATATTATCTGCAATATTGAACATTGCTGCATCTAGGTCTTCAGTCCCTAAGATTCTCCTGCCGATAGAAGTGCCAGCCCCTGGGACTGCTTTTAGTCCTCCGAGTTTTCCTGATGATATTGCCTCTTTGATTAGCGGTATATCCTTGAGGGCGTTCTGAGCTGCGGCCGCTCTTGTCTCCTGATTTGCGGTTAGTTCCTTATCTTTTCCTGTCCCAGAACGCTTATCGTAGTATTCCGCGACAGATAGCAATGCTGATAGACCCTTGTAATCTCCTGCCGCAAGCGCCTGTTGTATAGCATTGTCAATTCCAGACTGAATATTTGGATCTTCGCTTACAGTAGTATCTTCTGGAGGGATATCACCAGCTAGCCCAGGTGAGTAGGACGATTCTTCGTCAATAATTTCAGGAGGCTCTACCGGTTGGCTAGAATCCACAAACTTACTAAGAAGTGATGCTGACGCACCTCGCTTGGCTCCAGACAAAGCAGCTGAGCCCTTAGCGCTAGCGTCCTGGACGGATTTTCCACCCCTAGTTCCAAATTTTGCCATCATACCTCCAATTTTTGGAGTGGCGGCATCCAATGGAGTTGCAAGTAAGTTCAACGGGTTACGTACTACGCTTCCAGCTTTATTACTTATATTTTCACCAGACAGGCTTCTTGCACCAATCACCTGTGCAGTAGCGTCGTCAATTTTTTGTATCTCAACAAAATCCTTCTTAAGACTACGTAAGTCATCGACACTCTTAACCTTTCGGAGTTCCTGAGCAATCTTTTCGTACGCTTTCGCCTGCGCATTATTGCCAGCCTTTTTCAAATCTTGTGCTCTGAATAGTAAATCATCAGCCCCTGCTTTCATGAGAACCGGTATGCTATCGTTTACACCTGGCGATTTATACAATGCATCTTCTATATTCCTCGCTAAACCATTATATACAGCAGCTAGTTGCTTGTTCTCTGGTTTTACATCAAAGCCACTAGTGAGCTGTTTAGCAGTCGATCTAAACACATTCGCTTGGTTCAGTGCTTCGTTTGGGTTAGCTAGCGTACTGAGACTACCACCTTCACCCCCATACATAGCGACTTTAGCGTTCTTAATGTTTTTCTGTAATTGCTTCCTAGCGGCATCGGGTATGATTGTGCCCTTTTCTGTAATTAACTTCTCACCTATCTTCTGTAAATCATCTGTAAATTGGACGCCAGTAGTGTTCTTTACCGCAGAACGAGTAATAGTATCAAGTAATGAGTCATCTCCTGCGCCAGTAAGACCCCTCGCTACTTCAGTCATATCATCTAAATTAGTTAATCCTGTACGCTTATTGATATTACCGAATGTCTCGACAGGCTTAATACCAAACTTCCTGGCTTGGGCTCCTGTGATCTGTCCCTGTGAGGCGATCATCTTTTCCCCAGTTTTTTCTGCACCGGATTTAAACTTACTTAAAAGCGTAGAAGGCGCATATTTCCCTGGGGTGGTAATTACTTTCTCTGCAGCCGGTAGTGCTTTTTCTCCAGCCCTCACGGCTTTAGTAGCTGCGGTAGCACCTTTGATAGCCTTAATCGGACGCCCAGCAAATAGGGCGGTCCAAGCAGCTTCTTTCCCTGCCTCGCCCAGGTTCCACTTATCGTCACGTATCTTGTTTTCAGCAGCCCGCCCAGAGAATGCACCAATTCCACCACCTATTGCCCCGCCGACAAGCGTACCAACAGGCCCAAGGATAGAACCCGCCGCTGCACCAGCGGCAGCGCCGCCTAGAGCACCCCCCTCTGATATAAACGATGTGAGGCTCCCGCCCCGTCCTTTTACCTGGGGCGCAGGAGCTTGTTTCTTTGGCTGTATGCGTATAGCATTTGACCTGAATTCATCTAGTTCCTGCTGTGAAAAAACTGCCATTACCAACCACCGCCTCCACCGCTGTTCATTCCTAGCAGAGCATTGATACGACCTACATTTAGTGAACCATTACTATTGAATAATCCTGGCTGGGCTGCTCTAATGAGCTCTAATTTTGCCTGGTCATAGGCATTACCATATCCGGCAGATTTCGCGATAGCATTAACTTCTTGATAGAAGTCTTTTGTCCCCTTTCGGGCCATCAGCTGACCAACATCTGCAACCGCCCTGTTTTTAACAGTATTGCCAGAAGACTGGGGGGCGGCAGGTGAATATCCCCCACCGAGGCTATATCCAGTGCTTGCAGCTGTAGCTTGTCGCTTAGCCTCCGCTAGCTGTTGCTGTTGTAGTTGATAAGCTCTGTCGGCTTCTTCTCGGCGACGCTGTTCAAGTTCACGGGCAAGCGCTACGTCATATTGGCTCTGGAGCGCTTGGCGCCCTACCGTGTAGTCATTTATACGACCTTCAGCAATCTGCCTTGCTGCGGTTTCCATGGTCGTCAGGTTAGACGATTCATTACCAAATGCTCGTTCTTGCTCGCCATATTGTTGTGCCAGTGGCTGACGCTCATTTGCTACCATTCTTTGTCTTTGAGCCTCTGTAACGAGACTCCGTGATGTGCGACCGGTCACAGAAGGATCAACTGCATTCAGGGCGTTTTCTGTGTTGGTAAGTGTAGTACGTAAATTAGCGACTCTATCACGTATTTCTGGTACCCCTTTTTCAGCAAGGGCTTCATTCAGTAGGTCGGCAGAGCTTTTACGCTTCGAGTCATAATCTTGTATTTGCTTGGCGAGGGTTGCGCTATCCATAGTTTTCCATATAAAAAAGCCCCCCGTAAAGGGGAGCTGTTAAGCTGCTATACGCTTATTATACCACTACCACGTAATAAAAAATAGGCGAGGAGGGCTTGTTAGAAGTGTCCTATTTATGGTATAATTTGCAACCGATGAAACGCAAAGTTATCGTTACAGCGCTAGCCGCTTCAATTATCACCATAGGTGGTATAACTTTCGCCGTGAGCAGGAGTAATATACCAGAAGATCAGGCGTTGAATGCTACCGCGCAGCAAGAGGCAGTGGACCAGACTAACCCAGTAGTAGAAACCGAAAAATCGGAAGAAACAGTTACCCAGTCGCAGCCAATCCCTCAGTCAAGTGCAACTCCCGAACCAATAGCCGAGCCAGAACAGCCTACACTTCTTGAACAAGCCCAGCAAATTGTTTATGCAGAAGCTGACAGGAAAGGTCTTGATAGAGAAACGCAGTGGACATGTGTACAACGTGAATTTGATAAATACCCCAACTCTGACTACCTTTCCATCGCTGGGAAATTCAAGGTGTACAAATACCATATTATCTCGGGTATCTGTAAAACTCGTGGCTATACTATATAGGTTGGCGCGTACACACTGTAATAAAACGTGTATGTCGTAGGGGTCAGCGTCATATTGCCAGCGTATGGATTGTAGAATACCAATGAGGCCTGGATAGCATTTGTTGTAAGCCGTACGCTACCGATTACACCAATTGAAGTCGCACTTGGGTCGCCCACTACTGAGCAACCGTTGTTCATAATTGGGGTATTTGATGTCAGTGAAGCCATTGGCAACATTGTAGATGATGTATAATTACTGCCCCCTGGGACGGGATTCTGCCTAATATGCATACGAAGCGAGCCTTTTGTAATTGCCGCATTAGCCGAGTTAGAAAACGCGGTTTCACCGGATGGCGCTATTACCGCTCCAGTTACACTCACGCTGAAACTGCCGGATTGCACATTAGTGTAAGCGGGAACACCGCTATAGAATATTACTTTGTCTAGATCAACGGCCATTACGCATCCTCATAGTAGATCCTCCAATAAACTGTTGTATTAGCGGTACTACCACTTGTGACAGTCCTATTAAAACGAATCTCTACTCTATCGATATAGTTATAATAGTAAACGATTAAATCATGCGATCCTGGGACCGAGAATCCGGGCGCCCAAAACGAAACGTCAGCATTGCTCGCCTCACACATATACCCATTTGCGTTAACCCACCACACTCTTACAAATTTATATTTTCCCAAATTATGAACAACCGTAAAAGTAGTCTCTGAATTAGGATTGCTCACCGACATAGCCTGGCTTCCTTCGGCAAATATCTTCTGATAGTTGTACCTAGAATCAAATTGAACCTTACCGTCTGCTACACCGGCCATATCAACTCCAATCTGTAATGAAACGTCCTGCTGCTTCCAGTACCGTTATTGGCATAAATGTACGCTGTATTAGTATCTATCGCAGCGACACAGTTGACTGCACTGCCAGAAAGAATTGTAGATGTGTATAATAATATGCCCGACGGGTAAAATGTCGAGTTATCTATGGACCATGATAGATTAGGGTAGCATTTCTTATTTAAGTTGTGGGCTATACTAGTAGACCCCGTCAGGCCCGCCCCTACAGAGAACGAACCAGTATAAGTCCTGACTATTTTGTCAACTGGTAGCGGTGCCGCAAAAGCTACGTTATCGAGATTATTAAGCAAAGACATTTCTTACATCAATGCCCGATTTAGAATACACGTCACCCTGCGTTCCATCCGGTAATTCACCACTTATAAAGTACGCTGTACCATCACCTCTAAATCTGTACGCTGTCTTTCCTTCGTCAAGACTAACTAATACATTGCTTGAGTTATAAAACCCAATCCCAAAACCGCGGCTATCGGGCTGCACTCCAACAATCACGTAAGAACCATCTGTATGATTAATACGCCATGCCCCACGAGTAACACCCGTAGGCACGTTTCTAGGCTGCACTCGATCATTTTGTGCAAGCTTGCTTATACCAACAGTTGGTATATCCGAGAAACCATTATTAAGGCCACTTGATGATTCCGTAGTCAGACTCATAGCAATCTCTCTCCTGGCAGTGGATTCCATAGCAGAGTAGCCGCTTTAATCACAGGTGACTCATTGCCGGAACACGTGCCGTCAAAACCAAATCTGATCTGCTTAAACCGCCCCTTTCCGGCGCTAGCGGTAATGGTTGATACGATTTCTGTATCACCTTCGTTCATACCCGCATGAACTTTCTCGGTGTTTTCATCTATCTGATGGACGGGTGCAATAATCACATCCTCTGGTAGTGATTTGGTATCTACCGCCATCCTCAAAGCAAGCTTAGTCTTTCGAGTTGTACCAGCATCAAAAGTGCGACTCCTAAATTTAAATATTGGAGCTGGTCCACATTCACTGTCTACTATATCTATGCCGTAATCACTGCCATCACGCCACGCAATATACATTTCATCACCGAAGTTACGTACACATCCGATTTCCCTGTCACCAGATGTGTTCGTGTTGTTTTCCTGCATAGTGCTCGGAACATAACCATACCCAAATGACTCTGGGTAGTTTTTATCCAGCGACCCCCATGTATATACACCGTACTCAGTTGATGTATTTGTGGTTGTTGACGGATAACCAAGATGCAGTAACCCATCTCTGTCAGTTAGCAGGTTTGGATATACTCTAGTATTATCTATAACTCCGGTGAAATCGGTCCTTGTGTTAGCTATACGAAAGAGCTGTACGATATTCTTACCACCAAACCACGCACAAAGTCGTCCATTCACAATAAAGTATGGATAGTTATTATAGGCAAAAATTGACTCGGGTGAACCGCCAGACACATCCACGATCTGGTTCCATGTCTGGGCCGTGCCGTCCCAAGTAAATAACTTTCCTTCTTGAAAATCCTTTGTACCGTCTGTAGATATTTTTTCTGCCGCCACTACAGCAAACTCGTCGGTTGCCGCTATGCCGCATGCTTCAAAGCCTGTCGGCAATACTAACCTATGACGTTGGAACTCGTTATTTGGAGGATCTGTAGGACTTAGCGGTTCCCACACGGCCACATAATCCCCGTTACCAATGAGTGTATATTGCAGGAATTGTGCCATCGGGTGCAGCCCATTTCTCGGTATCACTAACCTGTCAGCCCAGAGTTCAAAGTCAGCCGTATTTAGATTACTGGCGGTAGCCACTTGTACTGTTCCATCACCAACGGTAGAGGTTAGGTGAAAGTGATATGTCCGGGCATTTGGCTTGACATATGCCCTCACCTGACTCGGGAAAACAAACTCATTCAATTGACCATTAGTCAGGTTAGCATTTGTTACTGTTGATGTGGCCAGTACGGTATCTAGCCCGTCATGCAGTGTAAGCGTCCAGTCACCCGTACCTTTTGCGACTACCTTTACCTTAATAGAGTGAAACGGCTCAATATCTGGTTTAAACTCACATTTTGTAGTAGTAGATTCAGTAATTGAAGTTGGGATAGTATACGTGCTCGCGCCACCAGTTCTAGTTGCGTTACTGTCTACTGACTTCGATGCTCCATAAGTCTGATCAAACGACGGCGTGTCAGATATGGGGGCATAGCGTTCCACTGTTTTATCCGTTGCCATATAAATGGCGTCACTATCAGACCGGTAAAGCAAGCCGTCACTGCCACTCGTTAGTGAATTGGCCTTTTCATCAACCGTGTTATCAGTATCGATCTCATAGAAGTTACCGCTATTGCCAAAGCCGTAGCGTTTACCATTATCAACCTGAACTATATTCATTACTAAGTCAGTTACCTCGTTGCCGGATATCTTTCTCGGACCAGGTAAAACAGTCAGCTGTGAGGGGTCAGCTCGGAACTCAATCGCTCGGTCGTAGCCAAAAGACGCTTTTGGACCAATTACACTACCGCTAGACCGCCCGCCATAGAATTCTTGTATAGTCAGTACTTTGTCGTCGCTGTTTGCCATCTAAAATCTCACGGGTACTGCACTGGTGGCGTTAAATCTATCCAGCTTGGTTTGCGTTGCCTCCCATCAAACATACGTTTCCTTACGCCCATTTGGGAAGTGGACTTAGCGTATGTCTCTTTAGCTGAACGAACTTTGTCATTAAAGCGCACGCGAAACCGATCAGCATTATTTTGGTCATTTTGCGTCAAATAATATCGTTCAACCGCGTAATAAACTGGAGCATCTTGGTATGCCTGTGGTATCTTCATAACCTCACCGATACGGAACTCTCGGCCTGAACCGGATATGCCCTCGTAATAATTCTCAAGCTCAATCTCAGAGCTTGAAACATAAGCAGCCACTCTGTACCATCGCCCATCAGTGCTATCTGTTATCTGCAGGTATCTACCAACCATATTTGGGGCAAAGCCAGTACTAGAGTGAGTCACAGTTACTGAACCATTAGAAACAGTTACAGTACCGTCAGTAAAGTCGTCCTCGAATAGTTCAACGTGTTGTGGCTCATATGAAACTGTCAAGCCATCTTCTATGTCAGTAGACGGTATTGGGTATAGTCCGACTTCATTGAAGCCCCTGATGTAATAATACAAAGGGTAGTTGGCTGTCACAGTTGTGGCGTTTATCATATTCCAACTACTTTCATCCACAATCAGTTGTGGCGTGTAGTAATATGAGCCGTTTAATACCTTTATTTCAGAGATACGCAGAGTATCCGCAGACATTTGATAGTACTGCTGGTTGGCTTTTAGGTCGGTAACCTTATACTCTTTATTAAATTTCCGGCCTAAGCGATTCAGGAACATTGCCCCGCCCTCATTAATATCACGTTTGAATAGTGCTAATTGGCTGCTATTCGTATCTTGAGTTATCTCTTGGGCCATTTCTACCTGATCAGTGAAGGTGAGCATTTTTTCTCCAAATAAAAAGCCCCTTGGGGGGGTGGCGAGTACGGTTAACAAAAACAGCCCCCAAGGGAGCTGTATTAAGCTGCTATATTCCTATTATAGCACTCTATGTCTATCTTGGCTGAAGCGCTATTTATTTCTAGCAAATCGTTTACGACGCCTGGTTTCCATGGGCTCAATTGACTCAGGTTCTTCTGTTGGCTCGTTAGCCTCAACTTCTTCCAGTCCGTCATCCTGTTCTGGTTCGGAATTATCAAAATCCTCAATGTTTGGTTCAGGCTGTACTGCTTGCACAACATCCTCCGCGCCAATAACCAGCTGCGCGTAATATGTCTTACGGAAACCTTCTTCATTCCACCGATTAAATAGCCCATCAGCCTGCACAAGTTTTGAGGCAAGATGATACGCATAGACCCACGCAATATATCCTGGCATTTTAACTGTCTGGCCTGAGCCAACTTTGTATTCCTTGGCATGGACTTTGAATACAAAGTCCTCAGCCGTGGGGTTAGTGACTGTTACTTGCTGGTCAGCTTCCCAGCCAAATTCTTTCGGGTCCATGCTTTTTCTCCGTTTAGTTAAAACTAAAAAACAGCCCCCGCGAAACGCGAGAGCTGAATTAGCTGCTACAAACATTATAGCAGAGGCTAGGCTGTCGTACCAACGTGTAGGTAACGTACACCTACGCCTTCTATATTGACTGCAATTTTGTGTGTTGGGGTTAATGTCCCAGGGGTGCCAGATACGGCACCAGCTACAGCAGCAGACAAGAAGTTAGTCTCAGAGCCAGTAAGCCTAATTGCTCCACTAGCGCTATTGAACTGAACATTACCGGCAGTAAGATCTGACAAGCTTGTCGGCTCATCACTACCCCATCCGCCGTATAGTCCTGGTTGTACGGTTTCTAGTTTTGTCATCCTAAACTCCTTATCAGTCAATCGTTAAGAATGCGCTACGGTACTCAGTGTCAACCAGCGCCTCAGACGCAAACCCGATTTGCTGTTCACCAGCGGCGTCAAGTGCCTCTACCGCACCAGCTACGCCGGTACCAATAGTCAGGGCAAGACCCTTCGTAACAGCTTCGTCAGCCAAAACTGCACATTCGCCACGCGTTTGTAGCCAGCCGAAGTATGCTGCAGTAGCCGCTACATTGGAAACACCAGTCACCTGATCAGCTTGGTCAGTGGCAGATATAACAACACTATCAAATGTGTTCTTTTTGAGCGTAACCTCTGATGTGCTTGCCACTAGACCAGCGACAACTGGTTCTTTGAGCTCTACTGTCAACGCAGTACCAGCTGTGTTGCCCTTTACGGCGTATGCAATGCCTTCGCTAGTTGCATCGTTGACGGTTAGGAAACCATCGCGATATGCATCAGCGGTGACAGCTCCACCGGCCGTAAAGTTCACATTATATGAACCAGCATCAGAAGCGGCCGATACGGCCTTATTAACTACGTTAGAGTCAAGATCGGCATTTACATTCAGTTTACCTAAGGCAATATTGGACGCACCCACTTTTGAGTAGCGATATACTCGCCCGTCCACTGTCTCAGCAATAGAGCCGAGCACGTGCAGCTGGGTTGCGCTCACCTTGCGAGCGTCTTGGTTTGTTAGTGAAAGTCGTTGTGTAAACATCATTCTCTCCTTAGATACCCGTTGTGCCGGTTGTTACACCAGAGTGCCGCGGGTCGCGGTTGATTAAGTTACCATAACCGATGATGTGACCGATTTCACCCAGTTGGTTGTAAGGACGTAGCATATCAGTTACCTGGAATGCTGTTGGCATAGGACTGTCGCCCCATACGCCCTTGGTAGCCTCATTCTTCAGGCTGACTGATTTAAGCTGTGGAAGTTCCAGCCGAGCAAAGTCAATACTTGGTTCGTTAAGGAAGTAAGTTTTACCAGTGCCGACCTTTTCGTCCTTTACGATAGGAATACCACGGTGGAAGATAGCAGTAAAGCCACTTGCTCCACCTAACTCAGCACTCTTGACGGCACCACCGTTAGGAGTATACGCAGAAACATATGTTGGTACATTGTCGTACATCTGCCTTGTCTTTGGGTCGAGTAGAGTCTCAACGAAACCAAAGATGGTCTTAGTGGTGATGATCAACGTTGTGCCAAGACTAGAGTTAGCCGGAGTACAAGCGTCAATCTGTGTGCCAAGTCCTGTCAGACTTAAAGTAGCTAAAGTATTTGACTGGCCGTTAATGGCTGAACCATACGTAGTACGACTCAAGCTACCGTAGCTGTCAGTCAGGACACTATCGTCAGTCATGCGGTCTAAACCTTCCCAGGCTACACCGCCGCCAAGACCCGCAAGGGTAGTTGCCGACTTTTCGATAATAGCGTTTTTGGCAACGTCCATCTTACGAGAGACAAGCTTAATAACGCCTGCTTTGGTTTTGTTGTGTGCAACTTCAGCCCATGGCACAACGATTGGTTGCGCCTTACCAGTAGCAAGCCACTTCATATTGACGTCTAAGTTTTCTGCACCAACGTCAAGCTGCTGCATACCTACGAAGTCACCGCCTTGTGAGCTTTCTTCTACTTGGATAGGCTGTTGCTTATATTGTCCCTCGTCCCAGTCATCGACTTTGGTGAGGAAGCGGGCAGGAAGAACACTGCCATTGTGAACACCATCTACAACATACGGAGCAAGACTCTGTGCAGTAGTGGTGACAATTCCTTGGTAATCCATACAATACCTCGATTAAAGTTATTTGCCGGATTACGACCCCCTTACTCCGGGGTTTAAAAAGCATGAAAAAACGCCCTCATGAGGGAGGACGTTAATTCCGTTAGGTATATAATACCACGTTCTGTGTTATTACTACAATAGCCCCATCATCTTAGCTGCTTGTGATGCAGTACGAGCGCCGCCCGTATAAGCAGGAACCCCACCGGTGGGGACTGGCGCACTAGAGCCACCTACAAGAGCGCCCTTCTTGCGGGCTGTTTCTTTTTGTTCTTTCTTTCGTTGCTCTTCTGCTTGTTTCTGTTCGCGTAGTTCTAGCTTGTCTAGCGCGTCTTCAAAACTTCGGATAAGTGGCTTATCTTGCTCGATGCGTTTTTGGTTCTCTTCGTTCATGAATTCAAAAACTTCATCAACACGCTTGTTCTCTTCGCCTTCGTTTACGACCGGGATACGCTTGGAGCCTTGCAGTTCTTTGATTTCCTTATCCCATCCATCACGGATTGCGACCAGCTGTGTCTCACGTTCGGTATTCTCGGCTTTTTCCGCTTCCTCACGTTCATAGGACTCCTTATCAGCCCGTAGTTTCTGTAAGTCGTCAAGAATCTTGAATATTTGGCCGTTGCTCTTTGGTTCAAAGTTTTCAAACACTTTCTCAACATCGTCATCGGGGCCAATCGTCAACTTTTCTCCGTTCACATCTTCAACTTCCAAACTAAAAACTGGAGGCTCGACGTCTTCGGGCGGTGTTGGTTGCGGTTTTTCTTCTTTTAGGGACGTTTCGGGTGTTTCTTCCGGGGGTGTTTCAGGTGGAGTCTCTTCCTCTTCGGGCGGTGTTGGTTCGGGTTCATCTTCCTGTTCGCCGTTAATCGGCTTAAGATGTAGCGTCTCGGCTATCTCTTCGGGGGTTACTGTCTCACCCCCCTCGGCTGCCGATATATTATCAGTAGATGGTTCTACCGGCTCGGTTGGCGTAATGGGGTTTCCATTTTCGTCCATGCTTTTTCCTCCTTATTTAGTACCAAGTTCTGGTGCAGCAGTAGATACCGACGGGCTAGCTTTAGCCTGCTGCTGGGCCATAGCCATATCTTGTTGGTTTAGTTCATCAGTCTGCTTGTTCGCGGCAACGACCTCTTCGGGTGTAGGCAACTGTGTTTCTGCCATACCGAGCATCTTCTGACCGCGCGCTAACTGAGCATCAATAAACTGTTGGGTTGCTTCTTTGGCCGTCGGGTCAAGAGCTGGGTCATCTAAGTTACCACTCAAAACATAGTGATTCATATAGTCGAAGTACTCTTTCGGCAGATCTTTACGGAATGGAGGTTGAGTACCATGCTTGATCAGCTCAATATCCACAAACGCATCACGGTTAAAGATTTGATCATCAATGTCTTTCATGAATTTTCCAGGATCGGACGTGTAGTCTACTAAACGCTTAGCATACTTTTCAGCATTTGATTCATCCATAATTTCCCAGTAAGTTAGTGGGTCTATCATTGAATAAGAAGCAGCCTGGTCAGCAACCTTGCGACGCTGTGCTCTATCTATTGGCATAGAAGTACCAGATTTAACACTGATTAGGATATTCGTGTCGAGGTCATCCGAATGAATAAGTATGTAATCAAACTGTCCGTTCTCTCCAACGAATTTAAATAACTCTTCTTCGTCGCCGTAGACTAGCAAGAATTGTGCTATTAGCATATACAGCCTCTCCGTAGCACTATCAATAGCATCAATAATCTCTTGCTGCCTGCCAAATGCCTGATCACGTACTAGGACGTCTTGACCAAGGGTATTGTTTTTAGACTGTTCGCCCCGGAATACATTTGGTGTACCGAACGTATTGTCAATCGAGTTGCGGGAGTCAATCTTGTCTTCGTACACAAAGTTTGGCATCGTTCCAGCTTTCCATACGGTAAATACATCATTAATGCTCTTGCCGTTCGCATTCTCGACATCAAGAACGAGTACGGTATCTTCATCGAACGAAAGGTACTCACTCTGATCATCGGCTAGGGCAGCAGCATCAACAACCGGCATGCCTGTAGTACCGAGTCCAGCGTTTGAGCTTATCTGGTTACTGCGCTCGTCTACGTTTTGTTGCAGTAAGCTTGCCTGCTCAACAAACGAAGTTCTGTCAATATACTTACGGCCATCATTCAGCACATTCAGAAACACTAGCGGCATCATGTGATGGTCCAGAAAGTTTGTGTCGCCGTAACGCCAGTTAGGGTCTTGTGTCTTCCCGAGTAGAAGTTTTTTATAACTCCACGTAACAATCAGGTCTAGTCCCTCTTGATCATCGGCAATAAAACACCAGTCTTCATTAACGCCAATACACTCTTCCAACTTCTGCTCAGAGTTATTTTTATCAATCCCACACGCCACTCTAAGTTTGTCGGCCATATCTGGGAACATAACCAACAGGTCTTTTATAGGTTTCTCTAGTTTATGCCTAAAGAATCGAGGCTCTTCATGATATATGGCACGATGGTCAACGATTATATTTTCGGCCGGTACGTATTCAATCGCGCAAAAGTTCTTGGTTACAGCATCATAGCGAGGCTTTAAGTACCCACGCATACGAATAATCGCATCCTCAAGTGAGTATTTGAGCTTATGCCTTACCTTCTGTTTTTCGGCATGAACGTATATTGCTTTCTCAAAATCTTCGGCAAACTTGCGCGCTGCAACGGCGTTAGAGCTGGGATATATCTCAGGCTGAGTTATACGGCTCGTGACATATGGAACAATGGTGCGTACTGAACTGAATATCCTATTGTCTAAGTTCTGTGTTCCGCCATCTTCCGCTTTATCCAATGCCTGACGGCCAAGATATAGGTTATCGTTTGATTTAGCCTTTGAGTTTAGTTTATATTCCTTATCCCAGTAAGCTTCTGACTCACTTGCTTGTCTATCAAGCTTTTCCACCCAGGCAATATCATCTGCAACGTTGCCATACTGGAACACACCTGGCTTTTCGGCTTTCTGCTCCGTTTGCTGTACTGTAGGTGCTTGGTTCTTTTTCATAGAAAATAAAAAACTCCCGACTCAGAAAGAGTCGAGAGCTGAATTAGCTGCTACATATATTGTAGCACGAAGCTAGGCTACCTATATCTGCTTCTTAACTACCTTTATTTCATCTTCTGTAAGAGTAAGTGATGCTCTATCGGGGTATAGCCTATAGAACTCTGGGTTAGGATTACCGCTTGCATCATATGGCTGCACTGTGTCCTGGGCATAGTCTTCCCATTGCCGGTTACGGTCATGTCTTTGATACCCAGAACTAAATGAACTATCAGACTGCCGCCCACGCAAACACAACCGACAGATACCTCGGTAATAGACGCCATTCATTATAGCGCTTACTACCTGAGTGTTTCTTAGACAAGAACTACAGGAATTATTCATCAGCCGATTCCTGGCTTTCTTTGTATTTTTTTAGGCTCTTTGGCATAGTACGCACAATCCTACCGCCGGTATTATGACCACCAAAAGCATACTTGGCCTTATTCTTAGCCTTTACGATATGCCCACTACTCTTTCCATGGACATTGTCAGCCAATGGGGATACAGCCCATTCAACGTCATACAGTTTATAAAACAACCAACACCAGAAGCGCCCAAGAATAATTACCTGGCGCCCCTTAGTTGACCCATCAAACTCAATTCTTATTGTTGTCTTTTTCATCCTCGATCTCTTCGGATATAGAACCACCGGCGCTCAATAAACCACCGGCCACGCTAAACGAATTCTTTACGGTTTGTAGTACGACTTTTGCAGCATCAACTACACCACTTTCTATCAGGTCTATTGGCTCGTTCGTCATGTTGCTTAAATTAAATCCGCTGCCATAGCCTGATCGGATTATCTGTTCTAGTCGATAATCAGCGCGCTCTGCAGCATTCTTCATCAACAGCTTAAATGGTTCCCTTAAAGCCTCTTTCACAAATGGTTCAAGTTCATCTAACTGACTAGCAAATAATAATGTCGTGGCTCCGCCTGCTACAACACCGCTCGACAAAGCCGATTTACATGCCTCAACAGCATCTTCAACCCGGAAGAATAACTCCTCACGCTCCAATTCCGTGGCTGCTCCTACCTTGATTACTGAGACTTTGCCTGCTAGTTTTGCTAACCGTTCATCCAACGCCTCTTTCTGACTCGTAGAGACGTCACCATTAAGCTGTTCTTTAATAAGCCTAATACGTTCCACAATAGCGTCACCCGTGGAATTATCACCAAATAGAACTGCTTTGTCTCGTGATATGCGTGCTTTTTTCACTGTACCAAACAACTGCTCCAGCTGGTCTGTAGTCTGTATGCTCGATAGTTCTGCAAAACTATCAGACTCAAGCCATAGCCGTGCTCCGGTATAGGTAGCAATATCTTCAAAGTATTCATGTCCGTCTGCACCAAACGCCGGGGGTGGAACTACTAGGCCGTCTGCTTTTTGGTTCTGCAGCGCCCACACGAGTGTTTCCAGTGCGGCGCCGGTTACATCACCAATAATTAAGAATTGCTTTTGCGTAGTAGCAGCGAGTTCCAGTAGTGGTATAATATCCGACTTGCTGGCCATACGTTTTTGAGTAACAAAGACTAGTGGATTTTCATATTCTACAACACCCATTAAGTGCTTGAAGCCTTGGTTAAATAGATAGCCAGTTACTTTCTCTACTTCAATATTTGGGGCGTTTTGATACTCAATATTCACTGTACCGTCGGCGCCAACTTCCCAAACCAAGTCAGCAATAAGGTTTCCAAGTGCTTCATCCTTGCCCGAGATAGTTGCAACTTGTACTAGCTTTTCTTTGTCGCACTCAACTGCCGTATCCTCAATAAATTTACTGATAATGGTCCGGGCGCTATCAATCTTCCGCTTAATATGCATGGCGTCCACACCAGCAGCAATCTGCTTATAGCCCGATCTGTATAATTCACCGAGTAATACCACCGTTGCTGTCGTACCGTCACCAGCCGTTTTATTAGTCTTTTCGCTTGCCTGATAAATATTCTTAGCCGCATCGGACACCCTTGGATCTTTAAGCCTTGATCCATGACCGGCGATATTCCGAGCAACCGTGACCCCGTCCGTAGACAACATTGGATCAACGTATTGTTTGCGTATTAACATCGGTCTACCACCAGGACCATAAGTACTCCCTACTGCAGTTCCCATAATCTCAATTGCCTCTGCAATATAGCGATGGGCCTCTGCACCAAAAGTTGTTACTTTAGTCTTATCGTTCATGTCTTTTTCTCCCTATTCTTCACCGTAAAAAGTGATTTACCTGTTTCGTTATCTACAATCGATACTTTTGAAGTATTTAGATTGATTACGTCCCCATTTGAAGTGATGGCCAAAAGACCAGTAACATATACTTTCTGTCTGGCTCTAGCCTGCTTATTGCTCATATTCGTGTATCCTCGTTAGCCGATTAAACAGCTCGTCAAGCAATTCGCTGTTAGACATACGATCAACATCTGGCGTATTGGATAAATCTGCGATACTACTAATCACTTTAAGCTCATAGTTCCTAAGTTCTAGCTTTGTATAGCTTAGTTCTTTCTGTAAATCTTTTTTGCGTATCATAACCCCTCCTTTACGCCAATAATGTCCCACCAAAAAATGAGCGCATACTTTTTGCCACTCTCTTCAAACACAGTCCCGGCTTCGTGACCCTCATTCCACATGATCTGTTTGCCTCGCAATTTGTCAAACACACCTACGACGTCTACCTGTATCGGGAATGGATGATCACCAGTAGGAATTAGTTGGCCGTATTCTATGAGCACTCCCTCTCGGTAGACCTCACCGCCCAAGCTAGCATCAGAGCTTTTACCCCATTGAGCATCCTTATCGTCTATCTCTACTAAAACTTTATTAAATAGTGGTTTATACATGCTTTTTCCTCCTTACGATTGGCTTATGCCCTATATGAAATTTATGACAGAAATTACATGTGTATACATGTAGATCCTTTTCATCGTTCTTGTTGTATTTTCTGGTGGTTCTGACTGCGCGTTCTGCCTCCTTATATCTTTCGTAAACTTTCTTACTTGTGCACGCGTAAAGTTTCGGAAACTTCATACCATAATGCTCCATCGTTGCTTGCAATACTGGAATTTACACCACGCTTCCATCGGGCCAAGTCTTGCAGGATCAAGCAATTCATTTGGGACAATATTGTCAACAAGCATCGACACTCTGTCAGATATGCTATAAAACGTCTTGCCGCACTCTACACAATGCACATTACGAAGTTTTTTTTCAGGACTGATTGATACAAATATCGCCTGGGGTTGCATATAAAGCGGTATGCTGCCTGCTTGCTGCTTCACATCATCGGACACTGTAACGGTATATAACTGAGCACATGCAGAACACGTAGCGTTCACTTGCCCGTTCTTAACTTTCACTTCGTCTGGTTGAGTTCTATCCCCAATTCGGTACAACGACATACCTGATCGTTCAAGAAACGGCCTACCACACTCAGCGCAATGAAGGGTCCTATATCTCAATCCTGTAATTGAACTGAGTGACATAGCGATTGGCTGGCTGGCATACGGTGATACTGTCATAAGTTCAGCTCCTGCTTTTTGCATTGTAGGCATTGCCTTTGCAGTGACCCATGCAGACGCACCCAGCTATGAAATCCAAATAAGCACTGTATGGTCATCGTTTACCTCTATACGCCCTGTTAAGGTCAAGATCTAATACTGTCTCACCCCCCACTATTGAATACGGGCCAGTCTTGTACCGGCTTCGGTGATTAGTAGTCCGTATAACTTTGCCTGTTGTCTCAGGCAGCCCATAAGCTGGATTACTGAGCGCCCCGGTCTGGAATGCGTCTGCACCATGGCTTGTCCAGTCGTGTATTGGGCTGTCCTTATACACCATCATTTTGTCATCCCATTGTTTTCTATAACCCTTCAGTGCAGATATACCTCGCTTGCAGTGTACAGAGTCAAACCAACAACGAGATATGATGCCACGGCTTGCTTCAATACCATCTTCTTTATGAGCCACTCTTTTCACGACCGTAAATTTAATGCCAAGACTTTTTGCTATCTCTAAACGTGTCTTAGCATCTTCACCCAGATTCCGGACAGTAATATCGTGTGGACCTAAATGTTTGGAATATGTATATTGCTTAATCCTCTCGAACCCTTCCTGTTGCCCAGCAAGTACTCGCGCATAATGGGCAAATCCCTCGCCCGAGCTTTCATAGTAGTCAATTAGACGTATCTCACGATTAAATAACTGCACAAACCAAATACTCATAGAATCGTCAACACCCAGATCCCACCACGTCTCTACTGGTAACTGCGGCTCATGTGGAACACGGGTAATACGACCATCTTCGTCAGCCCTACGCATGGCCGCACCAAAATATGACCCAATGACTGGGCTATCCCACTTACAGTAATATTCTTGATCTACGAATGCGTGCGCCTCTTCTTCACTCAAGCCCCTTGCTGTATAGCGTTCTACAGTCTGGCGCCTGATTCTTACCATTTGCTCTGGCGTAAATACCGGCGTATCGTCCACAGTTAAGATTGAAACATATACGTCCGGGTCGTTTAGCCAGGCTTCAAGCATGCCTTTGGCGGCACTGTCGCCATTGGCGGTCATGTTTATAATGAGCACACCGTTGTTAGCCTCTATAATCGGGATAATAATATCTACAATGCGCGGGTCCATATTTTGAAATTCAGACAGAACAAATAGTTTGGAATTACCTCCACGGGCGCGATCAGGTTTATGTGCGCTCAAGACACGAATGGAGCCACCAGTGACAAACTCAATACGTTTTAAGCTGTCGTTTAGTCCGTCGTCGTTTTTGTTTCTCTTAACCCGGAGATCCTTTGGCACAAATTCCGTGAACCGTAAGCCATCATTTGTATACGATTCCCATAGGTTGTCTCGTGCCATATCATTAGTAGGGAAAAAATATTTAGAGGTCATAGGCTCTTCAGCTGTTCTCTCAATAGCCATATTCCAGTTAGATATGTCTTTACCACCACGTCGATGCACGTTAAAAACGAATATCTTGTAGTTCTTGCCTACATGTTTCCCTTCACCCCGAAACGCATCCCACCAGTCCTGCTGGTAATCACGAGCCTCATAGATGTGCGGCAGGCTAATCTTTTTTTCTGCTACCACTACCTTTTCTCGTTTCAATAATTAGTTTTTGCTCACCAGTAAAATCAATACCTTGCGGCGCTTTCCCAAATACTCGGTCTAACAATCCCTGTAACGCTTGGTTATTTGCTGGCTTGGTTGTCATGAAATAGAATTCATCATCAGAAGTCTCCAGATCTTCGTCCAGGTATCGTTTGATGATTTCCGAATCCGTGATGATTTCCGTCTCCCGGCGCTGTTTAGAACCTGTGCCTATCGTCCTAGTAACCATGAGGTACTTTTCGCCCGTAGCAAGATCAAACTGGGCGTTTACGAGTTTGTTAACATTTGTCATAACGCGTTGTTCTAGTTGCTCTTTGACCTTTTCTTTTTCGAGGGTCTTCTTATTCTTGCTGCCTTGCTTGCGACCTGCTCCCGTCCTTTTTCCACCATGTTTTGATTTATTTATCAAGCTATCAATCCTTTCTAGTTCAGCCATTAGTAGTCTCCCAGGATGTCACGGCTAAGCCTTCATCTAATGTTTCAGTGTCGAGTTGCGTCCCCTGTGTGGCCCGTGAATAAAAAATAGCCTGGACATCTATCCGGGCTATTTGAAACTTTTTGCCAACAAGATTACTGAACCATGCTTGGTTTGAAGCTGAAGGAGTCTGTTCTTTGTCTTTAGTGACGGCCAAAATAGATTTCCCCCTCCGGGAATCCGTAGTATCCGTCACCTAATCGGTAATGCAGTGTTACTTGCTTGTAAACATAAGCTACTTAACAAATTGTGTTTTGTCAATATTGATTTTTTGACACCTACTTAAAGAAATGTTACTATCAGCGTATCGTGAAAAACAACCCAGTGTAATGTTACTGGGCAGGAAGCGCCCCATAGCGGGCGCTTTTCTTACCCTGTGCTAATTAAAAGTGGGGGTAAAATGAATGGATGGATAAAGTTGCACCGGTCACTGCTGGACAATGATATTTGGCGCAGCGACAAAACAGCGTTTAACGTATTCTTAACGCTGTTGCTTTTATGTGATACGAAGAAAGGCCAATGGAGTGGCGGCAGATACCAGCTCGCAGAGTATTGCGGCTTCAAAGACGGCGCCGTATACAAAGCCCTGCAACGATTAGCGCAAGCGAAGATGGTAACACTAAGCAGTAACAGCAGATTTACTACAATTTCTATCTGTAATTGGAAAGAATATCAATTCGTTGGTAACAGCTCCAGTAACAGCAAAGTAACACTCAACAAGAATAATATAAATATATATAACTCAGGGTATAGTTCACCTAGTACTGTATCGGCGGGCACTTCAGACAATCGTGGCCAACACTCACCAGCCAAGGAACGCGTTAAACAACTAATACAAAAAGGGGGCATTAAGGCATTAAAAAATTAACTGGAGGGTAGAAAGTGGGTTTTACTCATGGACTACAAACTAACCAATTTGCTCGAAGATTATGAGAGCAGACGGAGGATTAACGGCTATAGTCATAACACTATTGACCGAGTAAAGACAACTATGTCCCGTATAATGCGAGACACGAACATTAAAAACTTAAATCAACTAACAACGGACTTAGTGCTTGGTTGGGGGGAGGATAGGCAGAACGATTACAATCAGCCTCTAAGCGATTCAGGTTTGTATGCAGTATATAATTCGGTGAAATCGTTTCTAAGATTCCTCGAAGAAACCGGCATACCCCACGATGTTGATCGAAGCCAGATATACCAAAAGCCAAAGTACCGCAGAAAGCAACCCTTGAGGGCCGTTGATGTACGAAAAATTGTAGCCCTTGAAGAGAACCCACAGACAAAGCTGTTAATAAAGCTTTTGTTTAACACGGGCGTGAGACTAAGTGAAGCCCTATCCCTCAGAGACAATGACTTTTCTCAAACCGGCCTCATATTCATTGAGAACGGTAAGGGTGGCAAGCAAAGATTGTCCCCGATAAATGAATTAATCGCCAAAGAAGCACTTTGTCTTCACGGTACTGACGGATACATCTTCAGGGGCAAGTACGGAGAAATGCTAAACCGGAAGGTTGCATATCACCGTATAAAATCAGCATTTAATCGAGCTGGATATGCTGATAGGTCCCCTCATGATCTCCGGCATGGGTATGCTACAGAACTTTTGAGCCGGGGTGCAAACATGGCTCAGGTGAGCAAAGCAATGGGTCATGCGAGGATAGAGACAACCCAGATATACACCCATTTAGTTACAGATGACATGGCTCTTATGCACCGTAAGTTCATGCCTTCTGTCTAAAAACATGTGGATAAATATAACTAAAAAGTATTGACATTTTCGGCCATCAGGGTTAAGATTGGGGCATATTCGAACCTTCCAGTAGCAAACAAGCGCAAGCGACCTGACCCCTGTTGGGTTTTTGACACTCGTCAATACAGAGTGCTAAAAACCAGAGGTGAAGACCCAAGGCACAGCAATTAGCAGCCTAAAAACTTCAACAGATCCAGCCCGCTTGAAAGAGCGGGTTTTTTAAATGGGTTGTTTTTCACGAGACACCAAGCCCGGAACGGTAAAGATAGACCATTAACAATTTGGAATAACAAACGTAGAGCGTAGTAGTGCTGGTA
>ERZ724522.445-NODE-445-length-26632-cov-5.985363_pt1 | contig 26632 bp, 34 predicted proteins | sample MGYA00376055_ERZ724522 | MGnify/ENA primary metagenome ERZ724522 (study PRJEB28724, sample SAMN07190884) | wastewater metagenome | isolation source: effluent of sewage treatment plant in Hong Hong | place: Hong Kong | collected 2016-03-17 ...
TGGTGTTGTATTATCTAAAGAGAAAAGCGATAAGCGGAAAGAATATCTCAAAATGCTAAGCAAACCGAGGTCCCCAATGGTAGGTTACTAAATGACAAATATCAATGACTTTAAGCACGATTACAGAGGCAAGAAAGAAAATGCCAATGCCGTGCTGTCTACAAAAGGGGATGGGCATGTGTATAGCTACAAGCCAGCTGGCAAAGATGTAAGAGAATGCCGCAAGAGAATTTGGGACCGCTACAATGCTATGAAAGACCACCAGCTTCGCAAAGAGGCTGAACGGCGTTGGGACTTAGGTGACAAGATGTATCGTATGTGGGCTCCCGAAAGAGACCCAGATGACTGGCGAGCTGACATCGCATTACCTGACGGATTCGCCGCAGTTCAAACCCATATGCAGGAAACAGTGACCCTACGCCCCCGACCAAGCCTTGAGGGTGTTGAAAGCTCTGATGAGACTTTAGAGTATTATGTTAATCACATTTTCCAGTACGGGATGGACAAAACTGACTTCGATACTGAGACATACAAGGCTCGTAACACATCTGCCATTAGGGGCGATGCCTATACAAGAGAAGAATATCGCTACGAAAAGCGTAAGATTAAAGACCCAGTATCAGTAGAAGATGGGGTTATAAAGTACAAAGAACGAGAAGTAATTGATTTTGATGATGTCTATACCAGATGGGTAGATAATTTTTCAGTATTTATTGACGAATCAGTAGACGACATTAAGTATGCTAGTGACTGCATTTATCGTGAAGTTATTTCATTCGCTGCCTTTAAAGATGCCTATGAGGGCAAGCCAGGCTTTATTGATGTCGATAAGGTTGTTCCAGCGTCTGGAGTCCCCAAGAATGCTGGGTTCTTTAAGATGCCAGACGACATGACTGGCGAAGATGTTGAGATTCTCCACTATGAGAACCGCTTAACTGACTCATATGATGTCCTAGCGAACAATGTTGTTATCCGTGATGACGCTATGCCATCAAAACACAAGGAATTATCAATTGATAAGTGGACATTCTACCCAATTCCTGGTCAACAGTACGGTTTGGGTATACCACAAATCATCTATACCCTAGTTGAAGAGCGCCGAACTGGTAGGAATATGGCTGCTGACCGCAACAAGATGGGTATTAATAAGATGTTCCTAGCTAATGACCTGTTTGAGCTGGACGAAGACGACCTAATCCCACGACCACACGGGCTTATTAAGGTTAATACCAACGGATTGCCTATCAATCAGGCGATTGTGCCTCTTGAATACGGTGATGTACCTGGTTCTAGCCTACGATTTGACGACTCCTTACTAATGGAAGAGCGAAGAGCCCACGGACTTGATGACCGACCAGCCCAAACTGCTGGTGGAACCGCTACCGAATCAGCCATTATTAGTGAAGCCGCCCAAAAACGCATCAACTTAGTCAATACTTTGCAGAACTGGAACACCCTGAAACGCCTTGGTGCTAAAAAGTGGTCAAATATGCAGTTCTTCTACCCAGCTGGGCGTATGGAAGAAATTATGGAGGGTAATGACACCAAGAAAAAGATGGTCTACAAGACTGTTAAGGTCGATGGGCGAGAATTTAAGCTAAGTGGCAACCCAGAAAAGGGTGAGGCTATCAAATTGATACACGCCCCTTATGATGGCTCTACAAGAATCAAGCTTGACCCCACATTTGCTAGGTTTATGGATGGTCAGTACGATATTATCGTCAACGCTTCAAGCAATATCGCTGAATCTACCGCTGTTAAGTTTGCACGGACCAGCGAAATGGTGATAGGCTTGTCTAGTAATCCATTATTTGCTCGTTACATAGAGCCACAGAAGTCCCTTAAACGACTACTTCAGCTTGCCAACGAAGACCCACGGGACTGGATGCCTGGCGAGGGTATGACTGAAGCTGATATGCGAAGTCTTGCTGAGATGGAGAATGGATTGATAGCATCTATGGCTGAGACTGGTAAGATTTACCAACTGCCTGGTACCCCTGGTGCGACCGAATCACACACTGAAGTTCACTTAGACTTCACCGAGACTGAAGCTTTTAAATCATTACCTGAAACAATCCAAGATGTGATGTTTAACCACATTGCTGAAGAACACGAGAAGAATCCTAATACCGCTTCTATGGCAGACAAGATGAAACAAATGCAAGGCGAAGCCCCAACCGATGAGATGGCTCCTACTGGTGGTGATGTAGTCCCACCTGGAATGCCTGGTGGACCAGCTCCAACAGAGATGAGTGTGCCTGGTGGACCGATGGTCGGCGGTGATGTCACGGCAGGAAATGTTGCATAACCACTATGATATGGGGTAGTATACAATTATGAGCGAGGTAAAAGTTCCAAAACTCGGTACATTGAAACTCAGTGACGCAGAGAAAGAGGCGATTGCCGAATTAGTCGAGACTGATGGGTTCAAGGTGTGGAAACGAAAAGTCATGCCAAATCGTGAGGTCGTAATTGCTGGGACTGCCCTATCTGCTGTTGACGAGAAAGGCTTATGGTATGCTAAGGGTATGTCTTTCGAGAACAGTAAACAAATAGCTGAGCTTGAAAAGATTGCCAATGAGTATAACAAGAGTCCCGATGGTTAAGTCGGAAACAACTACTTTAAGAGGCAACTTAGAGTAGTAGTAGTAAACTTAACCTCCGCCGAGAACAAATCTCTAGGTTGAATTAAAACGACTGAAAGCGAAGAAAGGACAACAATATGCCAAAGCCCGATGAATCAAGCGACAAAAGCGACTTAGATGACGCTGGTAAGATACAATCCGTAGTAGAAAACGCCAATGCGGAAGACGAAAAGGATTTGTCTACTGACGAAAATCAAGACGATGAAGAGCTTGACGAGGACGAGTCTAACGACCAAGACGATTCTTCTGATGAGGATGATTCCGAGGAAGACGATTCCGATGACGATGACGATGAAGAAGAAGATAAGTCAAAGAAGAAAGATTCGGTTGAACGAAAGTTCAAAAACTTAGCGTCTGATGACGATAAGGAGTACATTAGCAATATCGAGAAAGCCTACGAGAATAGTACCGCAGAGGCTCTTCGGCTCAACACTGAGCTCGGAAATGCCACTCGGCGGATTAATGCGCTTATGCAAGCTGTCGGAAGCGACCCAGCGCTAGCAGAAAGCTTAAACAAAGCCATGTCTGGTCAGCCATCTTCTGGTGATGGTGGCGATACGAACAATGATTCTCCAAGCCCGACAGATAATCCATTCTTAACTGATGCCCAAACTCAATGGAGACAGAAGAGTGCGAAAGAAGTCCAAGAAATTCTTGATGCCAACCCTGAATTGTTGTCTGACCCAGAGATGAACACACAAGTTCGTCACTGGATGGAGGTATTTTCCGCTGAAGAGTATAAGAACAATAAGCGTCTTATGACTGGCGGAGAAGCTATGGAAGCTGCTATGCGTTATCTTGGAGTACAGGATAAACGAAAGAAGCAAGATGTTGCCTCTGCTGCTAAGAATCTTGCGGCACCCACCCGTCCGCAATCGTCAAAGAAACCGAAAACCAGTTCTGGAAAGGGAGTATCTGACGCAGCTTACAAGTTTGGTGAGCTTATGGGTGTCTCGAAAGAGAGCGTTGAAAAATACGCACAGAAATAACTTAATCGGAGATTAACAGTATGGCTGTAACAGCACAACTTGTCGGGAGTCTTCTCGGCAAAATCAACGGTGTTACCAGAGAATACGCAGTAGTTAGTGGTGCCACGGTATACGAAAACGAATTTGTATATCTTGACCCAACAACTGGTCGTGTTACATCAGCTTCTATCCCTGGCGTTCGCCTTTTGGGTACAGTAGTTGGTGCTGATAACGGTAACTTAGACCGTGCTTACGCTCAATCCGCAACAGGTAATGCTGGTGGTACAGTGAAAGTTTTAGTAAACATTGATAAAGATGCTCTTTATCTTTTGAAGAACGACAACTTAGTAACGACTTTTGACGCTACTCATGTTGGCGATTACTTCGATTTAATCGGAAACCCTGGCTCACAATTGGTCGATACGAGCACCGTAAGTACTACAGGACAATTAGTCTGTGTAGGTTACGCCCCAAGGATTCGAGGCACAGACACGACTTATGGTCTGTACAAAATAGCTGAAGCCCAAATTGAGCTTTAGAAATATTAACTAACGGAGATTTAATACTATGGCTGAAGTACGACCAAAATGGGTGAATGCACTTGACCCTACTTTTCGTGCTATTTTCCACGAAACGGAAAATACTTTCGAGACGATGTACGACAAGATTTTCCATGTCATGAACTCTACCAAGGCTTTTGAAAAAGATACTGCTCTTAGCGGTATTGGCCAGTTGGAAGAAGTGAATGAGCTTGGTGCTATTCCTTACGAAGATGCAACACCAGGTTGGGATGTAACTTATGTACACCGCAAATTTGCTAAAGGTCGAATGGTCTCGCAAGAGATGATTGACGATGAGAAATTTAACATGATTCAGCGCTTGCCTAAGTCGCTTGCAACTGCAAAGATGCGAACGATGGAACAAGCTGCTGCTGATGTTCTAAACTACGGCTTCACAGCTGGTGGTGGCGGCCTTGCTGCTTTCACTGGTGGCGACTCACTAGCACTGTTTAGTACATCGCATGTGAACCGTGATGGTACTGTCACTCAAAGCAACCGTATCACGACTGCTTTGACCCAGACTTCTCTTCAAACTGTTATTACAGCTATGAAGACTCGCCGTGACAGCAAGAACCAGATTATCACTTTTGCACCTGATACTCTGATTGTTCCACCTGCACTAGAGTTCACCGCTCGTGTTATCCTTGAATCTAGCCAAATACTTGGAAATAACAACAATGACATCAACCCAGTTAAGGGTTCGTTGAACTTGATTGTATGGCCATATTTGACTAGCTCAACCGCTTGGTTTGTGGTTGACTCAAAGGCTCATGAACTTAACTTCTTCAAACGCAAGGATGAGGGTGTTAAGGGTCCAGTCTTTGACTTCGATACCGAAGCTGCAAAGTGGAAAGCTGTATGCCGATTCTCAGTTGGATTCTCTGACTGGATGGGTATTTACGGTAGCTTAGGTGACGGCTCCTAGTAGTCAGTAACCATAAGCAAGTTGAGCCACCTCTATTTAGGGGTGGTTCTTCTTTTGCTTTTAGGTGTATAATTGTGATATGAGCGACATTGCAACAGTACTGCCACAAAAACTTACTGATGGTGATAAAAGAACCCTTAAAGTAAAGTATATTGATAATGGTGATGGTACTTTTTCGCAAGCCGTTGTTCTACTGTCAGCTGGTTCTGAGTCAACTGCTTTCACGGTGCAGATGGAGCCAGACTCAAATGACCCCACGCTTATCTATGTAGGCAAAGCACCCATAGGAGCCGTGGACTCAGCCCCCGTCTGGCAAATAAAAAGAATGGACACATCATCGATGCTAGCAATAAAATGGCCGTCTGCTAGTGCGAATTTTACTCAAGTATGGGATGATAGAGAAAGTTTAAGTTATACATAAGGAGTATAAAGAATGAGCAAAGGAAACATTACCGAAAACGACTTAGTGAAATTTTATTTTAATAATGTCGCTATGCCGTCTTACGGTTCAAATCTATATCTGGCACTACACACCGCCGACCCAGGTGAGGGCGGAGACCAAACTACTAATGAAATATCCTACACAGGTAGCTCTGGCAACTATGCCAGAATAGCCGTAAGCCGTGATGCTGGTGGGTGGGTAGTATCTGGCAACCAAGCTGAAAATGCCGCACTAATACAATTTGCAGTATCTAACACGGGACCAATCACCGCTACCCACATATCAATTGGTACAGCAGCCTCTGGAGCTGGACAATTGCTTGCGTCAACCGCACTTAATGAATCATTAGTTATTAACAACTTAACCCAGCCTCAGTTCGCTATTGCTGGTTTAATCTACCAGGAGGACTAAACAATGGGTTTTAATACAGTAGACCAACTCTACAACGCAATAACAACCAATGGGCAGATATTAGCCCTACCATTCACTAGGACGATTCAGACTGGTGCTACATCGGCAGCTGGTCGTTTCCATGAATTGCTAAGCGGTGGTGGTACTGGCGGTGCGATGACATTAACTGGTACGGCTGGTACTGGTATCGCTACCAGCGCTACGACAGTAGGAGCTCTACCTATCGGTCCAGCAGTAGAGACTAGCCAGACGAAACATCTACTATCAATGACGGTAAATACTCCAGCCACAACAGTGACCCCAGCTTACTTAGTTCTTACAGACATCATTCATATTTACCCGTCACTCGTAATGGTTACAACTCCAAGCACTCTATCTAACCATCCAACATGGACTGGGACAGGTGATACTCGTATGTCAAATGCTAAGGGCGTTCAGCTATCAGCACTACTCACCACCGCCAGCTCAGCCGCAGGACAGATTACTCCTACTTATTTAGACCAAGACGGTAACTCACAGGCGACAGCTCGTTCAATGCACGGTCCAGTCGCAGCTCATCCAGCAGGAGCTTTATTCGGCGATGTCGGGGTGACTGCCACCCCAGGTGGCTATGTTGCCCCACTCGCAGTAGGTGACTATGGAGTACAAAGAGTTAGCTCTTACGCTATTAACACTGGAGCAACTGGTGGAACTGGTTGTTTTATACTCCATCGCCCAGTAGCCACAATTCCTTTAGCGGCTGGTAATACGCCTACGGTTTATGACTTTACGACTGGTCCACTTCGCCTACCACGAATCTATGATGGTGCTTGCCTAGGATTCTTTATCCAAATTGGTGGTGCTATGACTACTGGTAATGTTATCACTGGTGAATTAGTCTACGGATGGGCATAGTATGGCACTGGTTGGCAATGGGATATACGGCTATAAGGTAGCTAGCAATGCTACCTTACTTGGTTCGTTGCCCAAGTCCAACCGTAATTTTATGACTAATGCTTTAACTTGGTCTTCAAGCATACGCCAGTATGTTTCTTTCCCTTATGGGTACTACACTAGGGCGTTCATAATGCCTCTTAAGTACGGTGCGATAGGAGCCAGAATATCTACTGGCGGTACTCTTTCTGCAAGTATTAGCGCTATTGGTATTATTTCGGCTACTATTGTTGGTAGCGGAAACTTCACTACTGCCAAAATAGCTAGGGGCGTGAACCTTAATGCAACTCTTACTGGTGGTGGCTCACTGACTAACGCTCAAATATCTGCTATTGCTAATATGAAAGCAGTCATTCGGATTGGTGCATCACCATCTGCCTTTGACATAGCCCAAGCTGTATGGACACTCCAAGCGGCTGGTGTTGATATTCCTGGTACCACTGGTGAAAAGATTAATAGCGCTGGTGCGGCTGGCAATCCGTGGACTGACACGGCTGACTATGCACCAGGCACAAAAGGTAACGACATTAAACTAATCAAGACACTTGGTTTATATGTCGCAGGAGATAAATAATGGATATTAAATACGCAGTTTACCCAGGGACAATATCGACATATACTGGCGAGATAGTTACAATGACGGCTCTTGAGCTTGCCACAGCCTACGGGGTTCAGGATGAACCATACATAGAAATAAACGATGGGACAGAAGTCCCCAGTGGTGAGGCATATTTTGACTATATTCATCTAAAGATGCGGCAAGATAATATTTATAGAAATATCAAAGAGACAGCCCAAGATGATGACCAAGTGATAACTTATGGAAAAGATTTTGATGGCGACAAAACTTATACTCAAGAAACTGACCCACGCAACATTGATAAAGACATCGATTTACCGCATAATTAAAGCAGAAAGGTTTTACTATGGCAGTTCTCGACATATCAAGCTCAGCCCTACAAATAGAAAATAGCGCAACAGTTATGCCAATATCTACGAGCGCCACTATTATGGCTATATCTGATGCAGTATTGGATATAACTAATGGATGATATTGAGCTTGTAATTCAGGACGGCACAATAGGAGTAGAAGACGACTATGGCCAAATACGCAAATGATGATGTTATGGACGGAGCTCTTGGTGTTGTAGCCCAAGGGAATATTCTAGTTGTCTGCAATGCTCAGCCAACTACTCGCACTGAAGCTATTACCACATACGCTCTAGCCGATGTTGCTCTTACACCTGGGGATGGCAATGGAGATTTCACCATAGCAGATGGGACACCGAATGGTCGCCAACTAACCATAGAAGCCCAATCATCATTTATTGTTGATACGAGTGGTTCTGCTACACATATAGCTATATGTGACGGAGCTAGGCTTTTATATGTAACTACCTGTACCACACAAGCATTAACGGCTGGTAATACTGTCTCAACTCCAGCCTGGAAAATAAGAATAGCAGACCCAAGTTAGGCGATAAATTATGATAAATTTCATAAAAGAACTCGCCACAGCAACAGTGCAGACAGCCCCCTCTCCAGCATCATCTGGCACATCTCTTACTGTCACTACTGGTCAAGGCTCACGATTCCCAAACACAACAACAGTTCCTTTTTACTTAGTTGCTCATCCAGACAACGAACTCCCCACAGAAGATAACGCTGAATTTATAAAAGTAACCGCCATCTCTGGTGATACCTTAACCATTGAACGAGCTGTCCCAATGGGTGGAACTTACCCATCAGCTAAAAGTATCTCTGTTGGGTGGAGAGTATCTCTACCAGTCTTAAGTGAGGATTTGAAAAAATCTGAATCTACTGGGTTTTTATTATATAGTCCAGTCGATAGTTACAGCATAGGCGATGCCATAGCCTGTGACTACACGACAAGTGGGTACTACAAAGCATCAGCCTCTAGTGCCTACTCATCTGAAGTCATTGGTGTTGTGCAGTCTGTTGAGGGTGATTTCTATGAAGTGATAACTTCTGGTCATATAACAATCTTAGGTTCATATTCTGGTTCTGGGCCAGTATTGTTTTTGTCTCCAACTGTTGATGGCGCTCTGACATACACAGAGCCCACTACGCCTGGTCAAATATCCAAACCCATAGTTACGGTTAGGTATAGCTCTGGTTACTCAACTGAGGGCTATGTGAACATCATGCGTGGCATGGAAATAGATGAGTCTTGGGCAACAAATTCATTTGTTAGCGATACGACCCCATCTGGCTTAGTAAATAGTTCAAATACAGTATATACAATACCGACATCATATTCTGGCGGAACACTAGAAGTATTTGTGAATGGCTTGAAACAGATAAGAAACACTGATTATACAGAGACAAATCCAGTAACTGGGTCATTCACGATGGCTGTTGCCCCTACTACTGGAGACATCATTCGTGTTAATTATATGACTGGTAGCTATGGTACTGGCAACACAGATACCATAGATGGTATACATGCCAACACTACTCCAACAGCTAATCAATTATTACCATTAGATGCCAATGTTAAATTACCAGTAGTAGCCATGTACAACACTATTATATTGACAAATGGCAGTACTGGAGACTATACCCAGACAAGAGTGGCTGATTGGGTAGCTACGACAAATAGAATAAATAATACAGATATAACATTCACTCCGACAGTCAATATGACGGCCTTATTGATGTTGTATTATAGCGCTAATCATGATGTATCTGTAACAGAATTTGACCCAGCAATTGTATACACGGTTAATGGGGGTGCTTGGACTTTGCTTGGTGGTGGTATTGGCAATATAGCAGCTAACTGGAACGCTCATCACTTAAACCTGACTATGGATTTGACTGCTGGCTCTACTTATGTTTTTCAGGGTGGTGTCGCTACGAATACTAATCGTACAATACGAGATAGAAGAATGATAATGATAGCAACTCCGAGGACAACATAATGGGCTCAGCATTCAAACAACGAATATTGGGGGCTATAAGCAAAGTATCTGGGCAAGCGCCAACAGGCTCTGTTAATGGTTCAAATACAGCGTTCACCACTAGCAGTAACTATATAGCTGGTTCGCTTGAAGTCTATAAGAACGGTATCAGATTAAAGGCTGGTTCTGGCAACGATTACACTGAGACTGGCACAAACAGTTTCACGATGGCCACAGCGCCACTAACTGGGGCACAGCTACTGGTTGATTATTTAGTCACCCCAGCGAGTTCTGGGAATGCCGACACTGTCGATGGTTTACACGCAAGCTCTACGGCTACTGCCAACAATCTATACCCATTAAACTCAAACTCACAGTTCCCATACGATGTGCTTGGCACTAGCCTACTTGGGTATGCCCAGGCTTCTGGCAATCAAACTGGTATTACTACAGTCGAGACTGATTTAACTGGGCTGTCTGTTACCGTTAATGTGCCTACTGGTGGCAGAAACCTTATTATTCAGTGTATTATGGGTAATGGAAATGCCAGTGGCGGTTCAGCAGACCAGTTCAGGTTCTATTATAGGGATGGAACAACTCTGGTTGGAACAGCCACATTCGCACCAGGGAGTGTATTTGGTCAAGCAATTAACCACGAGATATTCTTACCAAATGTGTCTGCTGGGTCGCACACCTATAAGGTCGGAGTAAAAAGGACAAATGGGACTGGCTCGTTCGCAACTAACTATGATAATGGGTCAGACAAAACTATCCCAACACTATTAGTAAAGGGGTCATAATGAGCAATATAACTAGCAACCAAATAGCAAATCGCACGAGGTACCACCAGCTTTTAATAAAAGCAGATAACACTGGTGGCGCTGTAGACTCTGCTAATATTGGTTCTCCAGAGGTAACATTCAGTGGTACCCCATCGTCATACGGTAGGGCTTCTGGCATAGTACCTTTTGATTATGCTGGTGGTACTGTAATTGTTAATGTTTATATATATAGTGCTAGCGCCAATAATCAAACACTTAATTATTATTTGGCGAATCATAGGAACGGCAGTAATACATCAACTTCTTGGAATATACAAAGTAACCAAACTACTGCTGGAATAAACCTAAGTGCAAATGTTATGAAAAAATTTACTGTCTATACTATCCCTGCTGGAACATTGCAACCTGGTGACTACATAGCACTAGCCATGCGCCCTGCATCAGCCGTCACTGGCTCTATCTTTTTCTCAGCTTGCTTAATAGAATATACGGCGGATTCATAATGGCAGAGACTAAAGTAACAAAACTTGAGCAAGTGAACTCATATTTGTGTAAAATAACAAATTCCGCTGATATAGCAGTTACTTCTGCTGGGTGGAGAACATTGTCATTGAATACAGATATTTATGACCCTATGAATATGCACAGTGTTTCTACTAATACTGAAAGAATTGTTGTGCCAGAATCTGGGTATTATGCCTTTGGTGCTGTAGCAAGATTTAGCACATCAATTAATGGTGGTTTAAAAATAGTAAGATTTAACTCCAGCAATGTTGCACAATCTGGAGGTGTAATGAATTTTGAAAATTCATTAAGAGATATATTAAATGTGTCTGGTTTTCACTACCTAAATTCTGGTGATTATATAATAATGCAAGTATATACATCTGTTAACTGTAATGTAACTATATCATCAGAATCTGAGTCAAATATCCAGTTATGGTGTTACATGATAAGTAAGTAGCAGCTATGTACGGAGCCTACTACCCTGGGTACGCATACTACGGAATGTCTGGTGGGTATGTGTTCACTACATTCCTTGTTATATCAGACGCAGACCATACACACACCGCTGAAGTAATTGCCTTAACGCAAGCTCACACGCTAGCCCTGGCTGATGCCTTACACGCTCATGTCGTGGATAATGTGGGCTTAGCTCTTCATATTGATTTGTCGGTTGATGATGTCATGCACCTACATACCGTAGAGCCAATGGGTACTATTAATATTTTGTATAGGGATAAACCAGGTGCTCCACTGCTAAAATTAGCGCTACCAATTATAAATTCAAAACAGTCTATCCCATCAGTATCATCTAAGAACCAATCCGTTAGGCTGGCTGTTGGTAGAGAAGAAATAATGACTGCCATAAAAACACAAAAATCAACCGCTAATATAGTGGTAGAAAAGATTAATATTGATTCTTCAAGCAAGAAACCGATGCCAAAAAATACTGAGAAAAATGTTATTCTGAAAGATGTAACTGGTACAAAGAAACCAATCGTTACCGCAACAGATGACAAAGTGATAATAAAAGAATAGAATATAAGTAAAAGGATAAGCAATGATAGTAACAGCTTTTAACCCAGATACCAAAGATTTAGAACGAACATATTTAAGCCAGTCGTATGTAGCTGGAACTTCAAGCTTTAGCGTTAAGAACGCTCAGGGGTTCGCTAATTCAAAAGCAATACTTATTGGTAAGCAGGGTGATGAACGGTCTGAAATTCTTACTACATCAACAGTCACCCAACCAAATACTGTTGCTGTTTCGGCTGCATCTAAATTTGGTCATAATGCAGATGACCCAGTGTATCTTCTTAAATATAATCAAATAAAATTCTACCGTGCTACTGCTATTGACGGAACTTACAATGTTATAGCCACTGTTGATTTAGATGTTGATAACTCTGATGGCATTACGAGGTATGATGACACTGCTGGGCTTACGACATCTTATTACAAGATAAAATTCTACAATTCGCTCACAACTGAAGAGAGCGATTTTTCTGACCCGATTGCAGCCACAGGGCATCAATTAAGGGCAGCAGGGAAAGTGATTGACGCTGTTGTTCGCAGAGTGCGAGATACTGATTATGTAGTCTTAAGCGTTGATGAATACCTAGACATAATGACCGAAGTTAATGATGACCTTATCACCCAAGCGCATAGGCCGTATAGGTTCTTGAAAAGAAAGATAACCCTCAATACTTCTGCTGGAGTAAACTACATCGACTTAGACACTACAGTTCCAGATTTTTGGAAGTTTAACTTCTTGGAATATTCTTGGACTACTGGTGGTGTCACCCAAACTTATAAGATTAAAGAGCCACTAAGCTTAGAAGACTTTAATAGCAAATATGATTTAAGCACCATCCCAGACAGCGACCAATTACTTGATGTTGCAATAGACGAAGAAGAGAATAGATTATTACTCGGTCCAGCCCCCAAAACAACTCAGACTGCCGTTGTTATCCTCCACTATTATAAGAAGTTCGATGAGTTCACGAGTACCGCTGATGTAGTCGAAACACCTAATACGCTTATATACCGATATAAAATGTTAGCTGAATTTTATTCTGCCAAATCTGAGACTGATTCAAAATGGGGCGCTTTAGCTACTAAGTACGAGAATAAATACGGTAATGAAGTGGTAAAGATGCAACGAGTCAATAGGTTAGACTCTGGTACCCCACGGTCATTCGCCCCAAAGTATGTGGCTGGCTACCGTAAGAGATTCCATCTATGAGCAATCTATCACGATATAAACAGTTTGATTTATCTGGTGGCTTACAGAACGCCACTTCTTTTCTTATGAAGAAAGGTAATGAGTTATCGGATGTTCGCAATGGTAGGTTCGGGGTAGAGCTTGGGGCGGTTGTTCGTAGGAATGGTAGTGATAGAGTAGGTAGCACTTTCGGAGCTGGTGGTCAAAATACCCCGACTGGTGGATTTATTGCTAAATACTCCACTGGAAATGTAAGATTTGTAGCGGTAAATAATAGTGGAAATACAGCGACTATTATCAGAACGCAACCAGCTAGTGGTGGTAGCTGGACAACCTTGACTGGTTTGCCCACAATACCAGTGAATGCTAAGGTATATTTCTTTTTATATTTAGATGAGGTATATGTCACTGGCTACGACCCAGCCACTGGCGACCCAATCACGCCGTGCAATGTTAATTCGTCATTAAATGTTTCGACCACTAGGAACATACTTAATATGCCAGCCTGTCGCTACTTAGCAGAGTACGCAGGAGCGCTTTATGCGTGTAATGTGAAGATAAGTTCAACTCGTTACAAAGACAGGGCATACAAGAGCTCTGGACCACTCGGAGCAGTTACCTTTGTGAACTCTAACCAGACGGGTGTGCTTAGCAGTATCGTTGTTGATTCAGTTCGTTACCTAAAGCCAGGTATGGCTATTGATGTTTATGACGCAGGGACTGATACTAAATTGTACGACATTACTATTTCGACAGTAGACAAGTCTCTTAGTAAGATTTTCTTTACTCCTTATTCACTAACATTCGCCACTAGTGCGGTGAATGTAACAACCAACGAAATCACACTATCAAGCGCTACACTATTCCCAACTGGTACACCAGTGACTATTACATCAACGACCACAGTCCCAGCTGGGCTTGTCTCTGGCACGACATACTATTCAATCTATGTCAGCTCTACCGTTATCAAGCTTGCTACAACAGCAGCTAACGCTACAGCAGGAACGGCGATTGATATTACATCTCAAGGTACGGGGACTCACACGATTAACCTTTCATATGTTTTATCCGATAATGATGAGATATGGCTCGATGGCAGAAAAGGGACTCTGAACATCTTGTGGAATCAAGACTTCCCCACTCCCGAAGATTCCGACTGGACAGCTACGCTACCAGGCATAGACTCCAGCAACGAGATTACTGGTGTAGCCAAATCAAGCAACCGACTATTTTTGTTCACGAAGAACTCAGGTCAGAAATTTGATGGTGCAAACACCGTGACATTCAACAACTCGGTTGGGTGTATTTCTCACGATAGCATTAGAAACATAGATGACGACTGGATTGTATGGCTTGACGCTAAGGGTAGAGTCTGGGCTCGCAATGAATCAAGCGGACAGCAAGAATACATTTCACGGGGCATTCACAAGAAGATAATGAAGTATATACCGCTGACCAACCTAGCGGTGGCTAGTGCGAATGTGAATGACAATGTTTATTATCTGTACCTTGGTCAGAACAATGTAGGACGGGGCAATGAATATATCAGAATAGTTTATAGCTTTGACGACAATGTGTGGTCTGTTGATAGGCTCGCTCGTCCAGCGTTGTTCTCTGACAACGATGACTATACTGGGTTCAACAAACCATACTTCTTCTGTAATGACGGCTATCTATACATAGATGACACAGGGAATCTTGATTACGACCAAGCTATACCACTTGAGATTTACTTGGGCAGAGATAATTTTGGTGGCGTTCAACTTAAGAAGTATGATGGCTGTTTTATTTATTCAGAAAATGCTGCTGGTATGACAGTTAAAATTTCAGTAGGTGGTAAGGACATTCAGACGGTCGGTGAGATAACTGAAGATGAATGCTATATCAAATTCCCTGAAAGGGGTGAAGATGCACCGAGCAGGGGTTCTTCAATTGAAGCGTCAATCGTTGGGATTAGTGAGGGTGAGCCCCAATCTATCCAAGGTATAGAATGGTACTTTAGCTCAGAAGAGGATATACCAAGTGAAAGACGGCCAAGATAATAGTTATGAAAACTCTGGGTACAATAGGTTTTTTCGCCGTACTCTAAGTAGCAATGTCTCTGAAAAATCTCTAAAAAATGTTGGAGCCGCACGAGCCTATAAACCACAAGACCTAAACTTTGACGGTAGACAAACTTCAGGTTCGCTAGGTGATGTCATCCGAGTCGGGACTGCTATTGAGCTTAATGGTCAGAGTGAGCGTATTTCTATTAAAGACCGTGAGGGTAATGAGGTTACACGCATAGGTAACATGGAGTCGTAGTATGGCTGAATATGGAATCCAAATCAGCCAAGAGGGAGTACCACTCAAGCGAGCGGCAGACTACCAAAAGGTGCTTGATGACAAGTGGCCTTTTATTGATATTTTATTTGAGGGGGAGTTTAAGATAAGTAAGGCTGATTGGCCAGCTGCAAATACTTGGTGGGTTTATGAGATAGCCCAGCACAACCTAGGGTATCTACCTGGATTCACTTATAGAGAAATAGGCACTAGCCTTATCACTGGTGATACGCAAGTTATCGCTACTACTAATAAAATTTATTTGCGTGGTTTGTGGCTCACTGGCGACCCCACTACCCCACTCAATATTAATATCTACTTAAGAGTGTTTGCTCTTGATATTACTAAAGAATATGAATATAAAGGTGAACGCCCAGAATCAAAAGTTAGAATGTCAGCTCGCAAGTATGGGGCTAAAGTCATTGACCCACGAAGCCCGACAGCTAGTTTGTCCAATCAAGAGATGTCTGACTTTTCCCTCAACACAAATGCGAAAGCTTTAGCCATTCACAAAACTGGGGTACAAGATATAAACCCGTGGAGTAGGTATGGTAGTGCATCGGTATCATCGATAGATACCGCCAACAACATCCTCACATTCTCTGGGACAAACATACCGTGGACACAGACAGTAGGACAGGCGTGTGCATATTTTCCAAGTGACTTTGTTACCTACCCATCGCCACTGTCTACGAGCACTTATTACATAATACCTCTTACGACCACAACGCTTAAGCTAGCGTCAACTTATCAGAATGCGCTTGATGGTGTAGCTATAGACATCACAACTACAGGTTCCTTACCAGGACAGTTACAGGCTATGGAAAACCCGTCAAATCCAACGGATGTTATCACTCATAACATTGGCTACCCACCGACTTATTTGTTTGCAATATATGACCCAGATGGCCCAGGAGGAATATATACTGACCCACTAATGGGTGCCCCAGTAATCACTTCACTTGGCAGTCTAAACTGTTTTATCACGGCTACCACTACTACTATCAAGCTCACTGGAGCACAATCAGTCTTTAGTGGTAGGGTCGCTTATGTCATAATTAGAGACCCATCGGAGATAGCAGGATGAGACAGCGTAGAGGGATTTATATTGCGAAAGACAGTAAGTCGGTTGGTATTGGTGACAATCGATATGAGAGTGACCGCCCCCACTTACAAGCAAGTCTTATCAAGACCCCAGCACACCTTGATATAACCGAGATGACTGGTGGCACTGGGTGGACTACTGGTGCATCACCAGGAACTACATCAGAAACATTATTAACAATTCCACACAACCTACCATACACTCCAGATGTGCTTGTTTATTTTTATTCAATTTCGTATAACGGTTCTACTTCAGACTCAAGAGCTGGTAAGTATGGTTTAGACAGGTTTATCTATAGTGGTGGTAGTGGTGCAGTTTATGATGCTTTATTCGTAGAAGTTGACGGAACAAACTTATATATCAAGCACTTTCTTGAAGATTTTTTTGGTGGTGTTGGGTACACATCGGGAGCTAACTTATACAGAATGAGAATCAAATATTATATTTTGTCAAACCAAAGTGGTGTAAATTCGTATAATACAAAAGGATATTAGTTGAAAAATACAACGCTTACGGTCATAATCTATGTTAGGAGAATTTAAAAATGGCATGGTATAACCCAGCAACCTGGACATTCGTAGATAACATACAAGGGCAGAATAAGAAACAGCCTAGTACACCATCCAACTGGCAGGACCCGACAAAGGCTGTTGGCTCTTTTAATGGTAGGGCATATAACTATGCTGGTGACTGGCTTGGTCCAGCTCCTGGCAGTGCTACTCAAAGCAACAACGATAACGCTAAGTATATGGCTGACCTACAGGCTCAAATCAGAGCGCTGAATAATCAGATGGCACAGCAACCAAAGCTTGCTAAATTTGATGTTATGGCAAACTGGCGTAATGCTCAGAGCGCCGCTGAACGAGCAGTCAACCCTTTGTATGAGAAAAAATTAAACAATTTCTTAGAGCAGAATCAGGCTAAGCGAGTACGCAAACAGGGTGAGTTTAACCTTACGAAAGAACAGACGGCTCAGGAACTTGCCGACACATTATCTACTAACGCCATTAACAGAACCCGTACCGCTGAAGATACCCAAATGGCGGTTGACACAATTAACACCAAAGAATCACAATTCCAGACAGATGAGGGTCAAAGCTTTGATGCTAACTATAGGCAAGTCGCAGAGCAACTTGCAGCCTCTGGCGCAGCTACCACTGGCATGGGTAAACAACAGACTTCAGATATGGTTCGTCTCCGCAATGTTACCAGCCAACGCCAGCTTGATGAATTTCAAGGTCAACGAGAAGCTAAAAAACCATTTAAGACTCGAACTTTTGAGGATTTAGCAAGAGGTGATGAGCAAGCTAATAGGTTGGCAACTAGCAAGACGAAAGCCGCTCAATTTGATTTAGATGCTTACATAGAAGACCTTGCCTTTGATGAAACTAACTTTAGGATGTCCAACGAAGCTGAACGAATGTCAGCTGTTTACGCTGATGCAGAGAATCAGAGACAGCTTGGCATTGAACAATTCTTAGCTGGGTTAGCTGGTAGCGGTTATGGCGCAAAAGATATAGCATATAACAGACAGGTATACGCATAATGGACCAAATACAACAATTTTCACAAGCAGTATTAAATGGAGTTGGACAAGCAGCTCCGTCAAGTTATATCCCAGAGATTGCTAACGCTATGCGTAGCAAGTTTGCTCTTGGTGGTGTTAGCAAGGCTGGTCAGGGGATGGGAGTTGTTGCGTCTCAGGTGGCTGATGATGAAGAAAAACGCCGTGAGGCCGCTCGTAAGCAACAGATTCAAGCATTGCAAGATAAGATGGACCCAAGTAAATACCAGAAACTACGCAAGGATGATGGTGGTTTTGCTTTCTATGACCCAGACGGGAAAGAGATTGATATTGACACATACGCAAAACGGACTGGTATGCGCCGTGCAGACATCCTAAAAGATTCAGAGAATCCAATAGACCAGCAGTACATCTACGACTGGAGTCAGTTAAATGATGTCAGCCAAAGACTATTCGCTGGAGATTCTGCCAACCTTAAAGCTGACTATCCAGACTTATTCAACAAAGGGATGACACCTCAATCATTAGCCGAAGAATTAATGAGGAGATACCCACACATGTATGGTCGTGGTACCTACCAACAGAGCTTAAGTAATATGGGCAACCCTGTATTTAGGTCTACTGGAGCCACCAGCTCTGGTAGTGGAAACATGTCCCGACTAAGTTCTATGGCTGGAGAATAGTCATGGCTTTTTGGGACTTCATCAAAGAGCTCCGAATGAACCAAGAAGAGGAGCAGAAACGCCGTGAACAGGGCGGTTTTAAAAATAGTGTCTTTGGTTTTCTTGACGATACTATGGACACCGCTGGTGACTTAGGGAAAAAGTATATTGATATAAACAAAAAGGGTGTTGGTGCAGCTGCTGGTTTAGGTCGTGAAATGATTGTAAAACCAGCTGTATCGGTGATTGCATCTGCTGAAGAGAAACAACAAGACAATATGAAAGACAGCCAAATGGAAGTCATCAAGCAGTTGAAAGATTTAAAACCAGAAGAGCGAGAAGACTTTATAAAGAACAACCCAGTGCTTGCTAATAGGATGAAAGATGGGAAACTAGAGTTCCGTGAAACAACCGACCCTTGGTTATTTGGTAATATATTCCGTGATAAAAAGACTATGGCCACTGTTGATGTTAAAGATAACTCCCAGTTGGATAAGCTTGTCACCCAGATAGAGGAAAAAGATAAGGCAAACGACAAAGGTCGTCAATCTACTAATTTTGTAGACAGACAAATCTTCGGTAATGAACCAATCCAAGCCTATCAAAATAGAGCTCAAGGTTTACAGGATGAAGCTGGCTGGAGCCCAGCTATGGCTTTTGCTGGTACGGCTGCGAATGTGGCGCTTGATGTCCCAGGGTTCGGAACAGCTGGTAAAGGTGTTAAAACCGCTGGGAAAGAAGTTATCGAGCAATTAGTCAAAGAGGGCGGTGATGACGCTGTTAAAGCGGTGCTCAAGAAGACTGGCTCATTAGCTGATGATGTTATAGAAAAGATAGCCCCTACAATTGCTAGGAGCCAAGACGCTAACGCCATTGATGGGATTCTCAAGGCTGCTAATTCTAGCGTTGCTGATAGAGCGGCTAGCGGTAAGACTGCTAGTGAGTTGTTAGATGATGCCTTAAAAAGTGCTGATGTGCCAAAGGGCAACCAAGTAAACATCAATCCAGTAGATGACTTCGTTAATGCCGCAGACCAAACCCCACCCCGTACCACTCCGCCAGTTAATCAGAACATTGACCCCAACGCTGAAAAAGCTTATCAAGAGTTTGGTGAGCGCATGAAAACATCTGATGAGATAGGGCAGATGAAAACAAAGAAGAGCTGGAAAGACCGTATGTATGAGGGATTCTTTAACGAGAACGCCCCACTTGATGTGTTTAACCGAATCTACAAGGAGCGTACAGGTAAGGACCTGCTTGCGTCTCAAGACCCAGCTAAGATTCTCCAGCAACGATATGGTATAGAAGAAGAAATGAAAGCATATATTCAGCCGACAGCTGATGCTCTTGGTCAATTAAAAGATAAGTCTATGCTAGATGCTGTTCGTAAGGTTGGTGAGGCTCGCCAGTTGTTAGATAAATCTAATCTTCACAACGAAGATACTGTTGCTATGGCACGACAAGTCATACAGCACTACGACCAATCGTTTAGCCCACAGCAGAAACAGTTAGTTGAGGGTGGTATCAAAGCGGTCCAAGACCACTCAGATAGAATGATGAGAATGCTCGTTGATTCAGGAGATTTAACCGAGGAAGCTTATCAGGCGATAAAAACCGCAAACCCAAATTTCTTTTCTAAAAGGAATGTCGTTGAGTATATGTTAGATAACCCAAGCGTTTTCTCTACATCTTCAAGCAATGTTGCTAAAGAGAATATATTGAAAGCGGTCAAGGGTATTGAAAGTGATGAGAAGTATATGATTCAAGACCCAATTGAATCGCTTGTTGGTACTACCCAAAAAGTCTTAGAACGGATTAGTAAGTCTCGTCAGTTTGATGCAGCTAGAGCATTGCAGGAAGTGATGCCAGAAGTTGTTGTACCACTCAGGAACGCTGAAGATGTATTGGCACGATTTGACCTAGCCTATGACAACCGAGAAATGCGTAAGGTCGCAGGGAAACTTGATAGATTTGGAAAGACTCAAGCTGGTCTAGTTAGAAAATTACAAACCGAAATAAATAGGCTCAATAAACAGGGGCTTAATACCGCACTTAAACAAGATGGTAAAACAATGCCACAGTTTACTGTTGATGGGCTTGGCGGCAAAGTCCCAACCAGCAAGACAACCACCAACCAGCTTGGTCCACAAGACACCAGCCGATTCCTGAAGAGTTTAGTAGAGGGCGATAACAAACAGCTTGCAGCCATTCGTAGGAAGCTTGCCAATCGTGACCCTAAGCTAGCTCAATTAGTAGATGAACTGTACGGAATAAAAGCTGAGTATGACGATGTGGTTACTGGTATAAAGTCTAACTCTGAAGAGATGAAGAGACTGCAAGATGCTGATGTGCCTGATGGCTTTATGGCTGTTAGCCGCCAGAAGAACGGTGTGACAGAACGCATAGCTCTACCAAAAGAGATAGCCGAAACTTGGGCTGGAATGAACCAGGCACAAAGAGACACGGTTGGTAGGTTCTCACGCTACTTTTCTAAGCCGATTCGTGCCTCAGTGACAACCCTAAGCCTACCGTTCCAGTTTATCAAGAACCCAATCCGTGATGCTCGACAGACAGCGTTCACTTCAAAATATATCCCAGTCGGGGAATATGTCACTGTACTGCCTTATATGAAACGCTGGGCTCAAGGATTCTATGACGCAGTAAGAGATACTGACTTCGCCCAAGAGATTCGTAAGGCTGGCGGTGGTGGCGCTGGTATTTACAATGACTATCGTAACGCCCAGAATGTCGCTAAAAACATTCAGCGCAGTGTATCGGGTCCAGAAATACACAGCCCTAAAGACTTACTTAAAGAAGCTACTCACATTCTTGGTAGAATCTACGGCAAAGTAGAGGGTGCTGGTCGTGCTCTTGAGTACGCACCCCGTCTTGCTGAGGCTAGAGCTGCTTATAAGAAGACTGGAGACATCACTGAAGCCGCTAATGCCGCACGAAATGTCACGGTAGACTTTAGCCGTTTCGGTAAAGAGGGTCGTGTATTAAATGACTATCTATTGTTCTTAAATACTAGAATGCAGGGTAACAAGAATGTTATCTCTGGGATAAAGCGAGACCCTAAACGAGCTGCGGTTGCCGCTGTATCAAATATTGCGATGCCTATGGTTGGTATATACCTATGGAATAAAGGTCAGTTTGGTGATGTCTATGACCAAATATCTCAAGATACTAAAGATAATAACTTCGTACTTATACTTGGTGACGAGCAAGATGAACAGGGTAACTTTACCCAAGTTTTGAAGATTCCAAAAAACGAACCAGACAAGTTCTTCGGCAACATTACCCAAGCTATTATCGATGGTATAGCTGGTGAACAAACCGACCAATCAGTAGCCCAAAAAGTAGTGAAGACTGGGGCTAGTGTGTTACCAGTAGATGTTCAAAAAGATGGAAAGTTCAATCTAAGTAGGACGGTTGGTAGTCTTATGCCACAACCGATTAAAGTACCAGCTGAACTTGCAGCAAACAAGAACTTCTACTACGATTCACCAATTGTCTCAGAGTCTAAGAGCCGACTGCCGAATGAGATGCAAGTAAAAACCAACGACAAGGGAGAAGTTACTACCCCGACAGTAGACCAGTTCATGGCAAGCTTGGTAGGAGGTTCACCACTTAAAGCACAGCACTTGCGCCAATCTGTCACTGGCCAGCTATTATCAAAGAACCCAGCCAGCCAAGTCGGTGGGGCTGTTGTCGGGGCTGATAGTCGTCAGGTAGAAAATCAATTCTACTCTACATTGCAACAAGTCCAGAAACAAAAAGCTGGTGCTAGTCAAGAGATAAATGATGCCATAGAAGCTGGTGATTATACTAGGGCAAGGGAAATTGCTGACCAGTATAATGAAGAGGCTCTTCGTTCATTTGTCCCGTGGTATAAGAAGTACGGTAAGTATGCTAATCAAGACATGGCTGAGCAACTTGATGAAATAACTATCAACTTATCTTCGAGAAGTATTAATCAGAGACGCAGAAGTGTTGCAAAATAAAGCCAATAGAAGTTACACTATATTAGTAATAAAACCTTAAGGAGAATAATATGTCAGATTACGAAAAAGTAGTAGATGACAAAGGCGTTACTCGCTATAAGTTGGGTGGCAAATTTGTTAAAAGTGCGGAGGTCCCAGAAGATGTTAAAGCCAGTCTTAATGATGTTGTCTCTGACAACGAGATTGAAGAGCCAGTGGCTGAAGTGGAAGAAACAGTAGCTATCGAAGAAGTAGTTGAAGAATCTGAAGCCATAGACCCAGGTGCATCACCAGACGATGTTGATGATGAATCAGGCATTGACGAAGAAGTTGTTACTTCCAATAAAGCCAGCAACCAAGAAGAGGGAATGGGCTTTAAACGAGTTAAAGGTAAGACTGTAGATATTTTTGACGGCAAAACCCCTCACGAAGCTGTACGCTTTGTTGGTGGCTTAACAGTCCCTGTTACTAAAGAGAACTATGAGAAGAAAACTGACGCAGAAATTCTTTCTCAATTAAAGAAAATCGGTAAGGCGTAAAACTATCTTATGGACGAATATAGAATACTCCTTAGTGTAGGCGAAGCTATTGCTATCCTTGGCATAGCGTTTATCTATATTCGCTCAAGAATCCCTAAGCAGACTATAGAAGAGCAGGGCAAACTAATAACAGCCCTGCAACTTCGTATAGAGAATTTGGACACAGAAAACAAGCTTATGTACCAAAAGCACATTGATAACGAAAAAGCTATAGCTGACCTACAAGGACAAATCAAAGTGTATAAAGAGTTACCCCTCAAAGACATAGCTATGAGTCTAAAAGTCCTTGAGGGAATCCCAGGCGAATTTGAAAGAATAACAAACTCTCACACAACAGAAATATTACGAGCCGTATCAAACATAAAAGTTCAAAGAGTCGGTACTCAAACAGTAGAGCACGAAAAAGTAATGAATAAGGAGTCATCATGAACGGTATAGATGTAAGTGGTTGGCAACCAGCCAATATAACAGATTTAGTAGATTATGATTTTGCAATTATAAAAGCAACCGAGGGTACCAGTTTCGTGTCACCTCAATGTGATACTCAGTACCAAAAAGCAAAAGCCCGTGGCAAGAAAGTTGGTGTTTACCACTTCGCTAGTGGTGTTGATGCTGTTGCAGAGGCAGACCATTTCATAAATAATGTTCAAGGTTATATAGGTGAAGCTATACTTGTTCTCGACTGGGAAGCTGACGCTATCCCCCGTGGTCGTGAGTGGGTACGCACATTCGTTAGAAGAGTCAAAGAACGAACACAAGTACCACCACTTATTTATGGTTCAGCTAGCCCAATGCAAGCTCATAACATACCTGGTGTAGCAAGCGAAGAAGACTGTGGTCTGTGGGTTGCTGCATATCCTAGCAGTGCTCCAACTGGTTATCGTGACGAACCACAATTGCTTGGCTCTGTTATCCGTCAGTACGCTAGCACTGGTCGTTTGAATGGCTATAACGGGAACTTAGACTTAAACCGCTCAATACTTAGCCCAGAACAATGGGATTTATATGCCCGTGGTAAGCGTGGTGGCGCATCCCCAGCTCCAACTCCGCAGCCAGAAAAGAAGCCTAATGACCAGATAGCTAATGAAGTCATAGCTGGAGCTTGGGGTAATGGCGAAGAACGCAGGAACAGACTGACGGCAGCTGGTTATGATTACTCAGCAATCCAAGCTATTGTTAATCAGAAACTCGGTAACATTGTCGCTAAAAAATCTAACGATGAGATAGCAAACGAAGTTATCGGTGGAGCTTGGGGTAACGGAGACGACCGCAAGAATCGCCTACAAGCTGCTGGGTATAACTACGATGAAATACAAGCCTTGGTGAATAAGAAACTTGGTGTAGCTCCACAGCCACAAGAGCAATACATTACTGTCCCTAGCGGTCCTGCTGGCTATCTCGGCAACATTGCCGCTCAATACGGCACTACTGTTAATCAGATAGTTGCATGGAACAAACCAAAGTACCCAAGTATGTCAGCTAACTATGTACAAGCTGGATGGGTAATCAGAGTAAAATAAGGTGAAAGGATAACGGTCATGGATATAATATTCCCAGCCAAAGTACGAGCAGCCATCTACATAATTGTAGTTATCGGTACTGCAATACTCGTACCACTCAATGTTGGTGGTATCGTCAGTGACATCGTACTAGCCGTGTGGACTAGCGTTGCTGGTGCCGCTTCTGGCTTAGCCGCTCTTAATGTAAAAAAGTAACCAAAATAACCCCCTGTAAAAAGGGGGTTTTAAAATGGAGACAAAATTGTGGAACAAATAATCAATCAAGATGCCCTAAGAGATTGGGACGAAAAACATCTTGAGGAATACCAATTATACGCCCAACAAATGGTCGCTCGATATGCAATAATAAACGCTCAAGTACAGGTTGAGTGGGATAGGCGCTATCCTCATGAGGGGTGAGTGTCTACGAATGAATGACAGCTGTCATTTAAAAAAACCATACTCAGATGTTCACCACGGGTATCACCCAGCGTCCAGCTACAAGACAAAACTCGAAAAAGAGTTCCGTGAACTGCCTATAAACAAGGAACGGATTTGTCGTTGCATCCATAATGCAATCCACGCACTAGACCCACCACCAGAGAAACCATCGGTACAGGAAATGCGTGAAGTAATCGAAGCATATTACAGAGGTGATTATGAGTGAGTTATCACCTAGACAAAGACAAATGGAAAGCGACAGAAAACTGTTAGCTCATTGGTTAGAGCAACGGGAGTTTGCTCAGAAAGCGCTAGATACAGCGAACAGACAGATTGAATATCTAAGCAACTTTATGATTCGCTGTACTATAGAAGAGCCTACAGATACCGAAGATACTTCCCACTAGTGTAGGTAGTCCATGCACCGAATCCACCTTGTCTTTTCCAGATATTATAGGCAATCTGAACATTAACTTGGGCATCATAACTTATCTCATACCCATAATATGGGAACCAGAAACAGCCAATCTGAAATAAACCATAAGAACCAATACACTTACCGTGGTTATCACTGCCATTGTACATACGATGACCGCCACTGCTTTCAGCCATGCACACTGCATAGGCTGTTTTTTGTGGCCAATCATAGTTATAGGCAAGGCTACAGTCGCCAGCGACTACTGCTGCTGGAGCTGGTGTATCAGAAACTGGTTTTTCTGGTACAGGTTCTGGCTGTTGTATCGGCGCTACAACGGGCGTTTCTTTTTGTGGTGGTACATCAACCGTCTTTTGTGGTTCGACCGATTCTATGCGACTAGAAATGGCTGAGCTTTTAGTTTTTATGTGTGGTGTGGTTTGAAGTGCCACGAAACTTAGAACAATTATTGTTAATAAACTTAAAATAGTTTTCATAATCAATGTCTATTTGGCATATAGACTTTTGGCTCCCTCCAATCGGAGCTGCGTGTTAGGACATTTAGGTTCATGGTTCAATGTTGCCAAACATACCTTACACATTTTAGCATTTTTATTTTTATCACCAGACATCTGGTCGTTCTTGAACGACTCTACTGGTAAGTCGAACAGACCCTTTAGCTCTGTTGCACCATGTGTGGGTGGGCTTGAGGTTCTCTTCTGCGTTGGCGATTTTGCTGGGCGTTGACCCTTTCGGCTCCACATGGTCTAGCTCCATATCCTCTTTATAAACCCATTGCCTACAGAGATAACAAACCCACGCCCCT
>ERZ724522.446-NODE-446-length-26556-cov-18.134033_pt1 | contig 26556 bp, 39 predicted proteins | sample MGYA00376055_ERZ724522 | MGnify/ENA primary metagenome ERZ724522 (study PRJEB28724, sample SAMN07190884) | wastewater metagenome | isolation source: effluent of sewage treatment plant in Hong Hong | place: Hong Kong | collected 2016-03-17 ...
GAATCAACTATTAAGGATATTGTAAACAACAAATCGTATGTTCAAAAGAACAACAGCAATCAATAAGCTGCTCAGTTTACCCGGCCGTAAAAAGGTTATACAGGGTGGAACTTGGGCAGGACGTTAGCCCCCATTAGGTTGGGGGCGAAGGAAAGACATACGGAATCATTGCGGTGCTAATTAACTATTGCGCATCCAATCCAAAAAAGAAGGTTACAGTTGTAGCGGAAACGATCCCCGCCGTTAAGGAAGGGGCAGTAACACAGTTCAAAGAGATCATGGAAGAAACGGGCCGATGGTTCGATGATCGCTTCAACATGGTTGAGCTAACCTATACCTTTGGCAATGGAACCCGCATTCAATTCAAATCCTTTGATACTGAGGGCAAAGCCAAAGCCGCAGGCAAAAGGGATGTGTTGTTTATCAATGAGGCAAACCACATCCATTTCAACATAGCCCATGCGTTAATGATCCGTACCGAGGGGGATATATGGATTGACTACAACCCGGATGATGAGTTTTGGGCGCACACCGAGATTATGCCCCAACCCGATTCATCGTTCTGTTTATTGAAATATACCGATAACGAGGGATGTAAACAAACCATCATTGATGAATTGTTACTAAGGCAAAAGCAGGCGTTAACCTCAGCCTATTGGGCTAATTGGTGTAAGGTGTATATTGATGGTGAGATCGGCAACCTACAGGGTATGGTATTCGAGAATTGGAAGCAATGTGATTCCATACCCAAACATGCCGAGTTCATTTGTTATGCCTTGGACTTTGGCTTCACTAACGATGAAACCGGGTTGATCTCGGTATATGAAGCCGACGGGGAATTGTATTGCAAAGAGCTTATCTACCAAACCCGTATGACCAATAAGATGATTGCCGCCAAGTTCTCAGCCTTGGGGATTACCGAATACGATGAGATCATTGCCGATAGTGCCGACCCTAAAAGCATCTACGAGCTTAGGGAATTGGGCTTCAACGTCATAGCAGCCAAGAAAGGGCCGGACAGTATCAAAGCATCCATAGACAAGCTACAGCAATATACCATCAACATCACTTCCGATTCACTTAACTTCATCCGGGAACTGCGGGCCTACCGTTGGCTAACCGATGAGTCCGGCAAACAAATCAACAAACCCGTGGATGGCAACAACCACCTTATTGATCCGTTACGTTATGCAGCTCTCAATAAGATTGGGAAGGGCGCATCAATGGAGTTCTCCACCGGCAGAGATAGGCGCATTGGTGGTTCATCATCTCACCCATTATTAAACAGGAAACCATGATAACAAAACGCTTTATATTTGAACAAACCGATGATCGCCCCGACACAATGGAACGTGGGGTTGTGTATGTGGTAGGTGAAGAACAACCCGACATGATGATGTTGGTTTGCCCATGTGGATGCGATGGTGTTATATACCTGGGCATGCACCCACAATCCCAACCATGCTTCCGCCTGGAAGGGTTAACGATCATCCCCGCCATCCAAAGGACGGTGGGATGTCAAAGTCATTTTGCAATCCGCAATGGTGCGGTCGAAAATAGGAAATAGCCTTGGGCGGCTTTATAAAACCCGTATATAAATATGGAACCAACAATCGGAAGGATAGTGATTTACAACACCAAAACAGTACTAATAGATAAAATAAGAGAAAGAAAATTTCTTGGAATTAAGAAAAAACGAATAGCTTCTGATACCAAAATAGTTTTGATTAAAGGAAATTTATCAAAAAGTGGTGGGGAAGATGACCCACAATTGGTTTTAACTATTAACGGATTACCAGCAGTAGTGCATTGCAACAAAGAGACTGTGCGCAAAGTAGATCCTTATAAATACAAAGAAATTTTAATTAGTACTTGGTGCAAAAACGCCCCTGATAAACGACCACACTATACATACTGTGATATATACATACACGAAAGGGATTTTGATGAGTTTAAAGATTTTACTACTAAGCTTTATACGCTATCTGAAAGTGATGAATTTAGTCACATCCATGAAAAATTTAAATCATATTTTCTAGACGAAAATTTCCCCAAGGCTAAAAAGCTAATGAGATTGTTCGCTCATCCGTCGACAAATACTTCGACTTTAAAATCAGTTTTGGTAGTTACCAAAGCATTCAAAGACCAAGTAGATATAAAAGATATTCGTAATACGGTGAAGGAAATACTCGAAAAGAAAATAGGAAAAAAACTCGTTTAAAGAAATGTACAAGCTTAAGCAAATAAGTAAAGAACTTATACGTTCAGATGGTGATATTCCGGCTGAGTATTTTGTTGCCCACAATCCCAACCATGCTTCCGCCTGGAAGGGTTAACGATCATCCCCGCCATCCAAAGGACGGTGGGATGTCAAAGTCATTTTGCAATCCGCAATGGTGCGGTCGAAAATAGGAAATAGCCTTGGGCGGCTTTATAAAACCCGTATATAAATATGGAACCAACAATCGGAAGGATAGTGATTTACAACACTACCAAATCGCAACAAAGAGCAATAGAAGCCGCAAACAGATTCAATGGTCTTTTGAATTGCAATGTGCAAAAACAATTACCTGCCATGATCGTGGCAGTATGGGGGCCTGAGTGCGTTAACCTCAAAGTAACAAACGACGGAAACGTTGCCGATCTGTGGGTAACATCGGCTACCTGCGGGAATCAACCAGGCCAATGGGAATGGCCGGTAATTAAAAAATAGTTTGGTAGTTTAGAAAACTTCCATACATTTGCAATGCCTACCTGCGCCATAGTAAAATTATCCGACGGGGTAATCGTAGCTATAACGATCTTTCTAGCTAATTGGTCGGGCGTACGGAAGGAAGTTTAAAGCAGAACCCTACAGAAGAAAGGGGCTGTAAAGTTCTTTAAAGGCGGTTCGGGATGTGCCTAAATGGATTGCGTACCTCTACCATTTTGGACCTTGTGGAAACACATTGAATAAACGACAAAGTGCGATGCCTTAAAAGAATATGCCCCGTTGATAAATGCCCAAGCCTCACCAACCCGGTGGGGCTTTATTTTTTCAATCCAAAACTATTATTATGGTAGATGACAAAACAACAGATACCTACTTCCTTCGATCAGGTTACAATTGAGCAATACCAACATTGCTATGGTATCCTAAAGCAAGGGGACGGAACCGACCAATGGATTGATGTGCTTACCTACTTCACAGGATTGGAACGGGATTACTTCGAGGAATTGCCGTTGGGCAAGCTACAGGAACAGATCGGATGCGTGAAGTTCCTTTTAAGTCCCAACGAGATAACCAAGGTTAACGATCACATCATTGTGGCCGGACAAACCTACCGAGGTATCACAGATATTGCGGAAGGGAATTTCGCACAGTACTCATCCATCAAAACGGTACTGAGCAAATGCCCGGAAGGTGATACAACATTCGTTCTTCACAAATTGTTGGCGTGTATATACACCCCCGTTAAGCTATTCGGTAAGGATTACGATATGCCCGATGTGGCGGAAAAAATGAAACAGGCGAAAGTAGGTCAAGTTCTCGGCCTGGTTTTTTTTTATTCCAAAGTATTCAACGCTTTGACCGAGGTTATCCAAATCTATTTGGAAGCGACGAACCCACCCAAAAAGGAAAGTTCGAGCCAAGGGATGAGCTGAACAAAGCCTATGGATGGTATGTGATCCTGGAAGCCTTGCGAAAGGATTTATGTATCACACAGGACCAATTAAAGTTGAAGAACATTAAAGAGTGCATGAACCATTTACAGTTTATGAACGATCTACGGGAAGTGGAGAACGAGGAAATAAGGCAGGCAAACAAAGGTGATGAGAATTAAAGATGCCAGTACAAAGAGCAATAGAACTGTTCGCACAAAAACTCAGCGAAGATTTACAAGCCGAGTTGCGAAGGGACTTAGCCGCCAAATCCAAAAATGGTTTTAGTGGTGATAGTAGGTTGGGCGCATCCATCAGGATACAATACCTAACCGCAGGCGATACGGTGTACGGCTTTGAATTGTACTTAAACGATTATTACTATTGGGTTAACAAAGGAAGGAAGCCGGGTAAAGGAATAAGCCGTGAGGGTCAGGCAAACATGGCAAAGTGGATAAAGATTCGTGGCCTCATCCCTCAGTTATCGGATCGCAAAACTAAAAAGATCAAAGCGATAAAGGATAAGACGGTGCGCAAACAAACAAAAACCATCAGCCAGGAAAAGGCTATCAAACAGGTGGTATTTGTGATGAGTAAGAAGATCAAAGAAAAAGGGTACGAAGGAACCCACTTCTTTGACAAGGTGTTGAAGGATGGAAGGATACAAACGTTTACCCAATACCTGTTGAATCAATATAGTGTTGATCTTCAATTGGAAATAGTAGAACCATTAAAAGCTGCATAATAAATGCCATCAGGAATTACAATACAAGCATCCCCGCCCGCTTACACACCCGTGTATTCACCGGCGTGGTTCACCGCAATTTCATCAAACGTTGCGGCTGCAAACTTCAAATATCGTGTGAAGATCACCGATGTATTAACCTCACAAGTGATTCAACGTGATTACGACCCGGACCCATCCAACAGCAACAAATTGGTTTTGGATACCAATGCCTTTGCCGAGGAATTTGTAAAGAACTTTGTACCGAACAACCAATACGGATGGAAGTTATGCACGGATGCTATCCGCCAAATCAAAGTTAACATCGGGGAATACTACGGAACCACACCCGCATACACGGCGGGCAGCGATCAATACTATTTGGTTTGGAACGGTTCACTATCAGAACTTCAATGGCCGGATTACTTGTTGACCGATTACGTTTACAAATCTTCCACATCCAATTGGAAGTTCATTTCGTCCTATAACTTTTCAGCATTCACGCCACGTTATAAACTGAACAACCGTGCGTACACGGATAAGAGCAGCTTTATTTATTGCCTCTCATCCGAGGCCGATGATATGGAAGCAATCCGCATTAAGTGTTACGATTCAAGTGGAAGCCTTATCCAAAGTTCAATCATTGCCAATCCCTTTTCGGGAACAACAACCTATACCAACCAATACGTTTGTATTGATGTTGGCCGCAAAGGTTTGGATAACATAAGTAGTGGATTGGTTACGGGAACGTATCCGATCATCCCATCCAATTGCGATTACTACGAGATTGAAGATGTTGGGATAAGCGGTGAAGAACCGCCATTCACATACACGTTGCGAAAGATCATACAACGCCTTTACATTTCATGTGAAGCGAAGTACGATGTTTACACAGTCCATTACCTAAGCCAGGCCGGGAACTTTGAAACTGTCCACTTCCCAAAGGTATCATCAATGGATAACGTGAGCGAAAAAACATCATTCAACCAAAACCCATTTGCTTTGAACGCATCCAACGTGAACACATATACCAAATTCACATTGCGGGAAAAGGTTGTGAATGCTTCATATGAAGAACGCCTAACCTTGCAAACGGATTGGTTGACATATGAGGAAATAGCCGCACACAAAGAGATCATCGATTCGCCCGTGGTGTACATCGATTATGGTTCTACCATTGGCCTCATACCTGTGATGGTTGAAACAAACAGCTACAAAATAAGGAAGAAATTTAATACCGGCGAACCTGCGTTCCAAATCACCGTGAAGAAAGGATTTAAAAACTCAAAGCAACGTGGTTAATTACAGGCTCGATTTATATAATTACCAAAACGTTTCCGTAAAGACTTTACGCAATTGCCCGCTTAAAGAACGCATCCCTATTTCCTTAACATACCAAATCAATGATGTGCGTATGCCCGAAAAGGGGATTGGATCAAAAAGCAAAACGATCATCATTCCAGGAACAAAGGAAGTTAATATCTTCTTTGAAGATGCCTACAATGTGAACACATCCCTGCAAACCTTCAACCCGAATTTGAAGGTGTTGGCAATTTATTGGTTGGATGAGTTCAAACAATTTGAAGGAAGCCTACAGATTGTAAAGATTCGCATTGATGAGCGAACCAGGAACATAAGCTACGAATGCCAAATCATTGGTCAGGAAACTACGTTCTTTACAGCCATAAAGGATAAGTATATCTATGGCAACGCTGATCCTTCACAGGATTTAGATTTTTCGGAATACGATCACGAACTAACATTTACCGACATTACAAACAGTTGGACCAACAATTGTAAAGTGAACGGAACACCAACGGCCTTGGCTAATGGCGAAGGATACACATATCCAATGGTGGATCGTGGGACCAACAATAGCAACCTATCGGTGATGCGCCCAAAGGATTTCAGGGGAGTGTTGTTTCGCAGACAAATATTAAAAAAGATATTTGATGCCGCAGGTTATACATGGACCTCAGCTTTTTTGGATAGTGCGGGTTTCAAAAGAAAGCAAATGCCGCCAACTGATATTGCCAAGGTGGATGCAACCACTATCGCCAATAACAAATTTTATGCTGAGGCGGATGGAACACAAACACCGTTCAGCACAGCACCGGCATATAATCCTTATATAAATTATGTTCCATTCGGAAGCCAATCACTTGCAAACGTGGTTGAATTTCAAAATGAAATTTCCGATCCTGGCAGCGTTTTCATTACGCCGGTGTTCCAACCAGGACAAACAAGTAACTACAACATTAAAGGTAGTTTAGCATTGAAGTTTAAAATAACACGGGACACGGGTAGTGGTCCATTGGATGTAAGTGCGAATATGTCCGCAATCACTTCGAGTGGTGTGCATATTATCGTTTATAATCAAACCCAATCCTTTATTGTTGGGACCTATGATTTGGATGTACTCAATGGTACATTCGGATTGGCGGCTAATGCTTTCAATGCACAGGTATCATTAAATAACATTCCGATGATAGCCGGTGATGTGCATACCATTATTGTAAAGGTTGCATCCATGACATTGCAATATACAGCCGCCACATCGGGGGCCACATGGAATTTGGAAACCCACGTGATGACAGGATCAAACTTTAGTGCCGAACTCACAAGCGAAGAAATGTTCGAGGGTGCGCCGGTATATGCCAATGATCTTTTGCCAAGGGACTATAAACAAAGTGATTTCGTTACCGATCTGAGAAAAGAATTTAACCTATTCTTCCTACAGGATAAGAACAATCCAAAAAATATTATCATAGAACCACGGCCAACGTTCTACAGTAATAACCCTGCCGATGTTCAAAATTGGGATAAGAAGCATGATCGAAATAGTGGCGTTGAAACAATCCCTGCCGGTGATTTGGATTTCATTAAATTGAAATGCAAACACGCCGATGATGGGGACTACTTCAACAAATTACATTTGGATGAGTTTAAGGAACCATACGGCACATACAATAAGGATGTGAAGAATGATTTTGTGAAGAATGAACAGGAAGTAAAAATGTTGATTGCGCCAACGCCGTATGCGGTTAACTACGCAACCGGGTTGGTTGTTCCTACGATTATCAAAAAGGACAACAACGTTATTGCTCAGGTGAAAATAAAACCGAGATCATGGCATTGGTCCGGGCTTATCAATTTGCCAATTGGTTTAAGTTGGAAGTTCTTGTATAATAACGATGCAAGTTCAGCAACATACACCACCATGCCCGCATCCGGCCACACGGATAACCCATACAATCCAACATTGGATTTGAGTTGGGGCGTACCAAAGAGACATTACTACACGATCCCGGCAATGACCTGGACCACGAACAACCTTTATAATTCGGGTTATTCGCAATACATCAATGAGATCACGGATATAAATAGTAAGATTATCCGCACCAAATTTTATTTAACGCCAAGGGACATTGCCGACTTTGATTTCCGCAAACCGATAAGCTGCGTGATAGATCGTGAGTTCTGTATCTGCTTAGTGAATAAGATTGAGGACTACGATCCAATGGTGCGCCAACCTGTGATGGTGGAGCTGCTAAAGCTAACCAAGTATGCGCCGTTCTCATCATCCATCGTTGCGGTTGATACTGGAAACGGTGGACCATCGAACAGCCAAATGAAGGTGAATAATAATATTTCCAATTCACCAAAGAGTGTGAACTATGGGAATGAATCCATGATCGTTGGCGGTTCCGGGAACTCAATTGCTTTGAACTCTACAGCAACACTATTGAACTGTACAAACGTTACCGTGGTTGGTAACGTGGTAAACTTTATCGGAATTGGTTTAGAAAATATGGTGATTGATTCCACATACAGTAATTCAACTGTTAATGGGAATGAAGTAACGACCACTCTAACAACGGGATCGTATGATCTCACCAAATCATCGAACAATAAAACCGTTTACCTGGATGCTTCCGGCGGGGACATCACATTGGTATGGGACCCATTCACAATGAATGATGCGAAGCTAACCATAATCCGTGAAGATGGTTCCGCAAATAAAATATACTTGGATACTACAGTTATCACAGGAACCGAGAACTACAAAGGTGCGGGCGGATTCCCTATTGACCTGGCAATGGTACAATGGGATACGCTTAAACTAACATCAAAGGGCGATACAATTTTAACAACAACATAGATATGAAAGAACTTGAACTATTGAATTTACAAATACGATCAGGATTTGAAGCCGCACTACTTATGTCAACCTTCCTAAGTAATGAGGACCTGGCCGAACATATTAAGGCGATACAAAAAGAAGTTAAAAAAAATGGCTGAAACATTAGGATTTACCGTTAAGATTGATGGTGTAGAAAAAAGCATCACAAGCCTTAAGGATTTGAAATTGGCTACCAAACAAGCGAAGGACGAACAGGTTGCTGCGCTTGCCGCCTATGGCGAAAGCTCAAAGGAATTTCAAGCTGCATCCGCCAAGGTTGCAGGGTTGAAAGATAAGATGGAAGATTTGGGCGATTCCGCCAAGAACGTAAAAGGTGAGGGTATTGAGCCATTGCAAAATTCTTTAAGTGCAATGGGCGAAGGATTACGCAATGCGGATTTCGGAAAGTTCAAAGCCGGATTACAGGGCGTTGGTCAGGCGATGAGTGCCATACCAATTTTCCTTTTGATCGAAGGAATAAAGTTATTGATAGAAAACTTTGATGCCGTATTGGCATTCAGCAAAGACCTATTCAATATGGTGAGTGAGGACGAAAAAGCGGTGCGCCAATTAACCAGGGAATTGGAGAAACAAAAAGAAGTTACCGCCACATTATCCAAAGAACTTTCCAGGGAATTGGAGATCATGGAAGCGCAAGGGAAATCCCACGCCGAGATCACTGCCAAGAAAAAAGAACTTATCGCTACACAGATTGATGAGGCAATTGCCACGGCCAAATTGAATATGGCAAAGGCACGTGAGGTTATGAATAATGATAGCCTTTACGAAAGTTATTTGCGCCTGAACGCTCAGGCATTGCGCAAAATTGGATTGGATGAAAAGGCCGAGGAAATCGAAAAGCTAATCGCCATCAATAAAGCGGAACGGAACAAAGAAAATATCCAGGCTGTTAAAGATAGCATGGAACTTATCAAAGACCTGCAAACAAAAAGCCAGGTTGAAACTATCAAACTGGATAAGGAAACGCATGATAATTGGAAGAAATTGCAGGATGAGAAACGCCAAAGATATTTGGATGATCTAACTTGGAAACATCAAAAGATGTTGGAAGAACAGGCGTGGGAATTGCAAGCGGAAAAGGATTTAGCCGCTCAAAAAACCCAAGTTAAGCAGGAGGAATTTGATGCTTCGGCATGGTTATTTACACTTAAAGCGGAACAAGCTGAAAAGGAATTTGAGCATGAAAAGGAATTAGCCGCACAACAAAAGGATGCAAAGGTTGAAGCCGCACAAACAGCGTTCAACGCTGCGGAAGCATTATCGCAATTAGGTGGACAGATCGCATTAAACCGGGCGAAAGGAAATGCCCAAAAGGAATTGGCTATACGCAAAACCATGTTCAATGTTGACAAAGCGTTCAACGTTGCACGTGCGGTTATGGATGGCATCAGATCGGTACAGGCTGCGTTAACCATCCCACCACCGGCAGGTCAAATACTTGCTGTGGCAAATGGTGTATTGGCGGCGGCGAACGTTGCAAAAATATTGGCTACCAAATTTGATGGCGGTAGTGTTGGATCAACTGATACCGGCGGCGGCGCTGTTAGTACTGCGATACCAACAAATCCAAATCAAACTATACCAAATGTTCCTGCACCACAGGCCCAACCAACAATGCAGTTTGATGAGTTTGGTAAACGTATAGGACCTTTAAGGGCTGAGGTAGTGGAAACGCAAAGCAGGGAAGTATCGAAGCGAATAGATAAGTACAATCAACAATCCGAATATTAGACCGGCGGGCCGATGAAGCCCAATTTTACGGATAACCGCTTGAACCATCGTTGGAATCTGTTGCCTTGCTTCATGTACTGTTCGTATTCGTACATCAACGCCATGCGTTCTTTGTTCTCGGCATTCTTCATGTCGAAATCAAAATCTGTTCGCTTCGCATATTCAAATCGATTAGGGCAACATTTATCCGTGGAAACTTCCCATTTATCACGGGACCATTCCCACGGGTCAACGTCAGGTTGAATATGTTTTGGCGCTCTCATTCTTCCTTAGTGCGGAAGCATCTTTCATGCAAGGTATCGCAACGGTCCGCCAAATCGATATACGCTTTTTTATAATCTTCCAGGAACATGATGCGTAACTCTAATTGTTGGATTTTTTCCGGGTCCTTTGCATAGCCCCAACCCGCCATAATTCCAATGGCAAGGCCAAGCAATATGAACGGTATATGCTTCATCAATCCTTTGGATTTAAGATGATAGGTTTGTTATCCTTCAAAATGGTTTTCACCTGGCCTTCCTCTTTTGTCTGCAACGGCATTACTGCCGTACTTCCCGGTTTGAATATCACACGGTTGATGTCCACCCATTGTTCGTAAGATATTTTGATCTTATCCAACGTGTGTTTCATCTTAATAAACTTCTTTACGTGTATTTCGATGTGTTCATCTTGGCCCAAAAAGATCATTTCCAAATTGGGCGATTTAAGATGAATGGCCTTTTGCGGCTTCAATTCTTCTTTTGGTTGTTGGTCTATTATCTCTGTCATTTTCGTGCGTATAAAAATCCATCATTGAAATACGGCGTGTATCCGTTATGCTTTAAGTAGTCATAGCATTGTTCAATTTCCAATTGTGAAAACGAACTACAATCGTGGCGCAAAGTTTTAACGCCATCGAATACATCGGAATTGATTTGCTCAGCAACGGACCGGCTAACCTGTTTTCTGATATGTTCAACATCGAAAAAATCATTGTTCCCGTTGTTGCCCGGAATGGTAATTGTTTTGGATGTGCCGGTCTTTTCCGGCGTTCTTACATCGGCGATTTGGTATGCCAAATTGATACCGTCAATGTTCAATTTTGTTTCCATCATACTTTGTTCCTTTTCCTTTCTTGCCTTGCTTTGGCACTACGTTGATCGGTTCGCATCTTAATTGCGTGTGCGTTCTGTCTGTCGATTTCTTTTTCTTCCTCGGATTTATTTTGATCTGCAAGCCCGGAAGATTGGAGCAATGAAGAAAATGGATTTATTCCCATCGCATGGGAAAAGGTTGTGCATGGGCTTAACGCTTCGATGCGTGTTCGCCTGCGGCTTATGCCACGACTTTGGTTTCTCGTCATAAAAAGGGTTTTGTTGTTTCGACCAAATGTATATCAAAATTTACCGAATCTTAAAAAAACTATTATTAAGTTATGAGCAAAAGACTTGTGAAAAAGATTGAATTTACCGAGGCCGATGAAGCCAAATTCGGTATGTTCATGCTTTCCCGTGTTGCCGATCCGGCCATCGAAGAAAATTTCGTATGGTTCTCAAAGACCGTTAATACAAACTTTTCAATTCAGAACGAAGAACACCGCATCATATTTGGGCCTGTTCTCGTTCCCGATATGCTCATCTATCGCAACCAGGGTGGTGAGGAATACGATCTAACCGTGGATGCGCCAACCATCGAACGCATTGCCGTGAACTTCTTTAAGAACAACCGTGCCAATAACGTTAACGATGAACATGCCCCGCAAATCGAAAAAGGTTTCACAATCTTTCAATCGATCATCACCGGCGATTTGGTGCCGACCGTAAAAGGTTACGAACATTTACCTGTTGGTACTTTGTTTATGGGCGCTAAGGTTACCGATGATAACGCTTGGCAGGAAATAAAAGATGGTAAGTTTAAGGGGTGGTCAATCCACGCCGCATTCCGTCAGGTTCCTGTTGAACTTATGAAGCATGATGATAAAGAAGTAGAGAAATTAGCCGACAAGTTTTTTGCCACTTTCCAATAAAACTATTATTAGTACATGACGAAAGAACAAATAGCGGCATTAAAAGATAAGTTTATGAAAAAATTAAAAGACATTTTCACCCCGGCAGAGATCACAGAATTGAACAAACATGTGAAACTTTCTATGGACCCACCGGCAGGCGCAACGCCAACCGAGGTAAAGACCAAAGAGGGTGCAAGCGTTTTCATCGCTGAGATTCCGGCCGATGGGATTTTGGTAAAAGGTTTAAAAGTATTTGCAGATGCAGCAGGCACCACGCCTATGGCTGACGGTAAATATAATATCAACGGCGCAATCGTTACAGTAACCGGCGGTGTTATCGCTGACGTTGTAGACGAACAAGTTGAAGCCGCTAAAGACCTTGCCCAAATGTCAACTAACCTTTCTAAACAAACGAAGGACTTAACTATTGATTTCAATACTAAGTTATCGGCACAAAAAAAAGCGTTTGAAGCTGAGATCGCCGCATTGAAAGAAAGCAACAAAGTGTTTGCAAGTTTTGTGCAAAAGGTATTGGAAGCCGAGATCGTAACGGAATTGTCGAAAGAAGAAAAAGACAAGAACCGTGCAAAACTTCCACACGAAGAATTTTTGGCGAACCGTAAACGTATTGCGTAATGGAAAAAGCAAAACTAAAAGAAGGCGTAGTCCTTCGCCCATACGGCCCGCAAAGTTCGATCACGAATGAAAACCTAACGGATGCGTTAGCAAGTTTCTTCCTCACTTCCGGCAAAGCCAGGAAGGAAGATTTTGAAGTATTGCCGGAAACGTTGGAACCCGTAGAGTTAACCCCGGTTAACGATGAACACGTGGTAACAGAAACAAAGATCACCGCCAATGAAGGCGATGGTAAAAAGAAAGACAAAAAATAAAAAATTAAAATATGGCACGTTTAATCACGCTAACAAAAGTAGGTTACTACGATATTAATGGTACATTTTTTTCCGTTGACTCGGAATCGATCCGCCAATACGATGCGAATATTTCATCAATTGAAACGCATACGAGTGGTGCATCTGTGATGTTCATTGAACCACAAAAAACGCCGGAAGGTGAATTGATCCGTGGTTGGGTAGTATCCCAAAACCCTGCAACAATCCAATCGTTGATTGATGCAGCTACAGGAACAGTTAACAGCGTGGTTGCGGTAACTGCGGATGGTGCAATCACCATTCCATCGGTTAACACCACATACAATATTACCAAAGCCGGTGTGGCTGCAATGACGTTGGCAAATCCAACAGCTACCACGCATGACGGGTTACGTTTAACCTTCATGTCAAACACGGCCAACGCTCACACGTTATCGAATGCTGCAGGTGCAGGATTCAACGATGGCGGTAGCGGATCGGATGTTGGAACATTCGGTGGTGCAAAAGGCGATAACATCGTAGTTCAAGCATACCAAGGAAAATGGTATGTAGTAAGTAAAGTAAACGTAACCTTAGCGTAATAAGGAACCAAAGAGAAAAATTTTATAAAAAGAAAATATGGCAATTTCGTATTCACAAACCGTAGACATCAGAGGCCAGGCAGTTGAGCCGGTAATCACCGAAATCTTATTCGAGAACAAAACCGTATCGGATAAATTGGTATCGTTTGAAACCGACATCAAAGCGGGCACGATCTTCACGGAAACCAACCAAACCGTAACCATGCAAGCATGGACCGTGAACCCGTCATCAGCGGGTGCGATGACACCTTCGGATGTTATCATCACGCCGGTTAAATTGGAGTATTTCCAAACGTATGATACGAACGATTTGCGTTCATCACGCTTCAACCGTTCAATGAAGCCAGGCGCATGGAACACCATTTCCGATGAGTTCACCAAATATGTAATCAACGGCGTTGCCGGTTACATCGGTGCAGACGTTGAGAATAAGTTTTGGAACAACGCTTTGGCGGCAACCAAAACAGCCGTAGCGGCATTATCGCCGGGAACAGCGAACAACCAGGTATCAACCCAGGAACAGGCGTTGGTAGCTGCAACGACCGCCGGTTTATTCGACGGTATCGTAACACGTTTGATCTATAACAACGGTGGCGTTGGATCACGTATTAAAGTTGCGGGCGCTACGATCACATCATCAAACATCGCCACAGAGTACGCACGTCAGTACGCACTTATCCCGGATGAAACATTGTTCGCTGAGTCAGGCGAAAAAGCATACTGGTACGCACCACGCAGCCACAGGAAGTTAATCAACATCCTGAACAAAGCGCAAACGTATCGTGATATTTTCACCGTTGACATTGCAGCGGATAAATATTACTACCTGGACATCGAAATCAAATTCGTGCCGCTTTCGGCTAACACCATGATCGTGGCATTGCCATCGATGTTGAAATGGTGTACCGATTTGATGGAAGATATGAACAACGTTGTAGTTGATGCGATGCCAAAACCACGCAAAGATTATTACTACGATGTAGTGTTCACACTATTCGCCCACGTGGTAAATCAGCGTTTCATCACCCTATACGTAGGATAGAAATTAACGGGGGCGCTATGCCCCCTTAAAATAAATTTAATATGGCTTGCCTATTAACGAAAGACTATACATTTGTTGGCTGTAAAGATCAGTTGGCCGGGATTAGCGAAGTACTCATATGCGAATATGATTTCGTTAACATCTCATCCATGACTGTTGCGGCCGGGATCGTTACGGCGTTAACCTGTGCTACAGGTAAAAAATTCCGTCGCTATATCCTGGACAAAGAGCGTGGCGAATATTCATTCGACCTTACAGGCAACAAAGAAACAGGTATCAATACATACCTACACAAAGTAATGTTCACCACCAATAAGATCACTACCGACATGGTATTGGAAATGGACTTGGTGGCGAAAAACTGGACTATCATAATCGTGAAGGAAGCGGACGGAACATACCGCATGTATGGCCGTGAAAAAGGAATGGAACTTGTAACCGGCGGCATCAACTCGGCAAAAGAGTTGGGCGGATTCAAAGGTCAAGTATGGACATTCGAGAGCATCCAACCATCACACGCATTAGAAGTTCAAAGCTCATTAATTACAACCCTCTTATCCCCTGCTGTTTAATCTCGTATCCCTCTGTTGTTGTATCGGTAAAAGGCCCCGTCGAAAGATGGGGTTTTTTATTTCCTTCCCGTTCAGAAAACTATTATTATTATAGCGTGGCACACATTGAGATCAATAAACTTTCTTCCAATAACATCGTTGTAACGCTGTTTGAAAAGACTACGATTTCACCCGTGCGCTACCTGTTTGAGTTCATCAACAAACAGACCAAAAATAAATCGTATTGCATTGTAGTTGAACTATCAACCGAGATGCAGCGATATAATAAATTCACCATCACGGATGTGGCGGCTAATCCCAATCCTGCGATTGGTCAAGTGAGTTTGAAGGAAGGATGGCACGAATACAACGTGTACGAACAGGATGCTAACGACCCGGTAACGTATGATCCCACGGGATTGAATTGTGTAGAGGAAGGCATTTGCCGGGTGCGTGATACAACAAACAATACAAACACTTACTACGATGCCCCTGCGGTAACGAACACCGAATATGAGCAATAAGAAGAAAGATAAATACATCACAAAGAAGTTATCGGATAACATCTACTATGTTGCGTTGGCAGTTAACCAGGCCCCTGTTATAAAAGTAGATCAATCCAAAGGCATCATCAAATTTGGGAAGGATAACAACTACCCGGAATACGAATTGTTCTTATACAACAATTCACCAAGCCACGGCGCAATCGTTAACGGTAAAGCCCGCTACTTAACCGGCACAAAACTTAAACCAAAAGAGCCGAACCCGCAGGCGGAATTATGGTTGAAGAACGCCAACAAAAAAGGCGAATCATTTTTGGACTTGTTCCGTAAACAAAATTTGGATGAGTGTATAAGCGGAATGGATTATATTTTGATCCATCCAAACTTATTGTTTCAACCTACTTCATTCATCCATTTGGATTTTGCCAAATGTCGTTTATCGGAATGCTATAACTTTGTAGAATATTCGGAAGATTGGAGCGATCTACACAATAACCCAATTAAATGCTACCCCGTTTGGTATGAAGGGATCAAACAATCCGCCGTTTATATCAACAAACGTTATTCGCCTACATCGAAGAAAGTGGAAAGCGCATACGCCAAACCTGAATGGATGGCGGCCACTTTGGATATTGATACCGACGTTGAAGTAAATACATTCTTCAACGCATTGGTAAAAAATAATTTTTCCGCCGGTACTATCGTTACGATCTTTTCCGGGAAGATTCCAAAATCCAAACAGGATGAGATCAGGGAAGGGCTTGTGCGTGATAATACACAAACGCATAATGCCGGAACTACTATTGTATCGTTTGCGAATGAAGATTCCAAAGGCGCTGAGGTTGCGAACCTAAATGCTAACGACCTGGATAAACAATACCAGGAAGTAAGCAAACGCAACCTACAAAACATTTTGATAGGGCACGGTGTATCGCCGGTCCTTTTCAAATTACAAACGCCTGGCACGTTAGGTCAAAGAACCGAATTGATCGCTGCGCACGAATTGTTTTTGAACGAATACGTAATACCTAAGCAGGTTACACGCTTGGATTGGCTTTCCAAAATGTACAAACTTCGATTCGGTGTTGAATGTGAATTTGAGTTTGAACAAGTTGAAACAATCGGCATCGATTATACCGATGCGAACATATCAAAATTCTTAACAGCGGATGAGATCAGGGAAAAACTCAATTTACCAAAAATCGAAAAATCTGTTCCGATGCAGTCGGAACAGATTGCAAACACATTAAATTCGATGTCGCCTTTATTGGCTACAAAGGTGTTGGAAACAATGACATCTGACGAAATACGATCATTGGCAGGGTTGCCGCCTAAGACTGTGCAGCCTGTTGGTGCAGACGGAAAGCCTGTTGCCGTTCAAACCACGCAAGTGAATGAGCATTTAAAGAACATGACCGGTCGCCAAATGCAGGGTCTTATGAGGATCGTTAAGAAGTATGATGATGAGCAATTGACATACGAACAGGCGTTGTTATTGATGCAACAAAGTTTTGGCATCTCAGCCGAGGAAGCAAAAACGTTTTTGAATATTGCGGATGAAGAAACCAAAACCGCCGATACTCAAATCCAACAATGCGCACATCACTTCAAAAGCGAAAAAGATAAATTGTTCTTCGCCCTCTTATCCAAATATTCACACCCGATAAATAAGGATGACGAAGTGTTGGAAGTGGAATACATGGATGCAACCAAAGTTCACATGGCTGTTGCCGTTACGGATATTCGTAACAGCATCCTGCAAAAGATCATTGGCGGCGGAACATCGAACCCGGAACAATTGGCCGGTGAATATGGGATCGAAAAAAGTTCTATCACAAAGGCTTTGGAATGGTTAACAGGAAAAGGATTTTTAGAGGAAGGGGAAAACGGTCATGCGGTTACGGATAAAGGCATCAACAAAGGCGAAGGCGCACAGTATAGAACAGAAATCTATACCGAATTTACCTACCAACTACGGCCGGAATATAAAGGCAAACGCCCTCTTATCATTCCAACATCGCATCAGTTCTGTAAAGACATGGTGGCGTTAACCCAGGATCGTGCATTGAGTTACGAATATATCGATAGTCTTAACAACGACTTTGGCGAAAACGCATTCGATTATCGTGGCGGGTTCACAAACTTTGGAAACAAAGGCGGCATTAAACCGTGGTGCTATCACGTTTGGGAAGCACAAACAAAAGTAAGAAAGGTGAAATTATAATGGCACAGTTATTAGTAACGGAAGCATATTTGAAAGATACCACGGTCATTGGCGACAACGTGGATATGAAAATCCTAACCCCGGTGATCGAATGGGTGCAGGATATTTATATCCGTCCGCTATTAGGCCAGGACCTTTACGAACAGATCATGGCGCAATCCGTTCCACCGGCTTCGAGTTTAACGACTGCGAATGAAACGCTGTTGAACACTTTTATATTGAAGGCTATGCGCTTTTTCATCCTGGCTGAATCGGTACGCACATTCAAATATCGTTATACCAATAAAGGTATTATGACCGCCACAAGTGAGAACGGCACATCGATCAACGAAAAAGAAACCGAAACTCTAATCGATGATTGGAAAACGAAGGCCGAGCGATACAGCGAAATGATGATCGATTACATTTATGAGAACAACACCGATTACCCGGCGTATTGGACTAATAACGGAATTTACCGTGAACGCCCAAGAGAAACGGCATACGACTGTCCAATATGGATTTCGCCATCAACGAAGTACACGGATTGGAAAAGTTATCCACGTGATTTTAATGTGAACAACTAACATGGCATCAAAAAGGGATTACGAGAAAAAGAAAAAAGAATATTTAAAGAAGAAAAAGAAACAAATTGGCACTTACGTTAAACAACATAGTGAGCCTATTCCAAACGTTCGCAAATGCGCATGACCAATTAAAAGATTTTTATTTTGGTATTGCGGGTGAACATGAATCGAAGCGTGGCGGCGTGAAATATAATTTGATGATTGCCGAACTGCAAACATCAACCATTGCACCAAAGGTAGATTCATTCGAGTTCAAAATGTGGTTTATGACTCAGCACAAGTTATACGAGGGCCGAGATGTTGAACCGCTTAGTGATCTCAAACAAATTGCGGTGGACTTTTGTATATGGCTTCGCCAAACGCAGTTCGCTACATTTGTAACGATTGAAGAAAATATCGTTATGACGGATTTCCACCATTCGTTTAACGATGATTGTTGTGGATGGTATTTTACCATGAGATTGAAACAACCATTGGATTGGGACTTGTGCCGCATCCCTTTAACCGGGATCACATTACCAACCGATGAAGCGAACGTAAAGGTGTACGATCAGGATAACAATTTGCTTTACACTTTATATCCTGGGCAAACACTAACGATTGAAGTACTGCAGCAAATCATTCAAACGCTAAATGATCCTGCGCCTGTAACACTAATACAAACATTGACATAATGGCCGTTGTAGAACTAAGATATGATATAAAAGCGCCGAGTTGGGTAACTGGAAATACAAACGTACCCGAACTAGGTGAACCCGTTTACTTAACAAACGGAAACTACGCATTTGGTGATGGCGTAACGCAAGTTCAAAACCTCACTTTCTATGGTGGTGTATCGGCGGTTTATACAGCCGGAACAGGTTTGCAGCTCATCGCAAATCAGTTTAGTATCAATTCAACTGTTGTTACGCTAACAGGATCGCAGGCGCTTACAAATAAAACCGGGAACATTTCGATGTGGACCAATGACGTTGGTTATTTAACTGCGGCTGTTGCAGCATCCACATACTTAACCACTTCATCGGCGGCATCAACTTATGTGCCATACACCGGCGCAACTACAACAGTAGATTTGGGTAGTCAGCAATTATTAACTACCGGCGGCATTGGAATAAATGCTACGCCTACAAATCCATTTCGTATCAATATTCTTTTGAATCAAAATGCCCGCACCGCAATTCGTTTGGAAAACGCAAATGCGGGTTCGGCTTCCGGCGCAGGTATGGAAATGGCTACAAATGCGGGCAACGCTTTAGTGTTTTTGGCATCATCTGTTATTACAACATATACAGCAAGCGCCGTGAATTTAGTTAACTTTGCTACCGGCGGTTTTGATTTTTTAGGCTCAACATCTACAACATTATTTCGTATAAACGATTCGGGTGAAGTTACTATAACAACTGGGTCGGTTTCAGGCGGAATAAATTTACGTAGTTTGGTTAGTGGTGCAACATATGGGGCGCTATACTTGCAAGGAACGCCAACGGCCAATAATGCTGTGGTTTATTCAAATGGAACAATAACGAATTTTAATTCGGCTTCATCGATATTCCAGTTACAAGAAAGTGGGAACACTTTTATGAGTGCTAACCGAAATTCGGTAACATGGGCCCCTGTTGCTACAACTAGCGGGTCAACTGTTCCATTTACGTTTACTTTACCGGCTTCAACTGGACAAACAGCATCAACAGAACTAATTGGTGTTAATTGGGCAGCAAACACAATCATACATTTAGCGGGAAGTTATACAACACAAAGGGATCATTATTGGCGTGGGCGCATTCACAATTCGGCGGGCGCTTCTGTGATAACACATTTATACACGGGATATTTTGAAGCCGCAAGCGTTTCGGGGTCTTTAACTGCTACCAATAACTATGCTTTAGGAACATCGGGAAGATTACACGTTAACAATGGTAGTTCAGGAATAAATACATTTATTTTCGGAACAAATATAAATGTAGAACATAGTGCTACTAATTATTTAGCATTCAATCAACCAGATGCACAATACGGCGGTATCATTTGGGGTTCGCCTACTGATACTTTTGGTGCCTACATTCGTTTCCAATACACGGCAAAAGACTTAGAGATCACGACATCAACCGCAAATGCACGTACTCGTATAGGATCAGGTAGTGATGTTTTCGGATTGACATTAACTTCAACCGTCGTTACTTCCGAATTAGTATTCCGAACTGTTGATGGATCAGTTAGTGCGCCTTCTCATTCATTCACTTCTGAAACAAATACAGGCCTTTATTATGCAAGCGGTACACCGAGATTTGCAGTTAAGGGATCGAAGGTGATGGAATGGTTAACAACATATTTATTGATTGGATCATCACCACAAATTAAATACGCCACACATACAACTGGCGCACCATCTTATTCATTTAGTGGTGATACCAACACGGGCATTGGAAGTGGAACGGCAGATACTTTAGAATTAGTTTGCGGGGCCGTTGCTGTTCAAACATTAACAACAACCGCAATAACTTTGGCGGATGCCGTTAACCTTGTGTTCAACACTACAACAGGAACAAAGATTGCCACGGCAACATCCCAAAAACTTGCGTTTTGGAATGCTACACCAATCGTTCAACCAACCACAGCGGTGGCGGCTGCAACGTTTGTGGCGAATACTTCCGGCACCTTAAACGATTCGGCTACATGGGACGGATATACTATTGGACAGGTAGTAAAGGCATTAAGGAACACAGGGCTATTGGCGTAAATTGATTATCTTTATTGAAAAAATAAACCGATGAAAACAATAAAGCTATTATCACTTATAATTCTGTTCCCGTTCTTCTTTATGGGCCAAGCCCCAGGATCGGGACAAATCGCACCTGCGCCGCAGGCTACAAAAAAACAACCGATGCGGGATTGGTTGAAGGTGCATGATGATGTTACGCATTTTTATGCCGGGTTCTTTATCTGCATGACCGCTTCCGAAATCACATACTATTATACAGATCAGCCGGGCCTTAGCTGTTTAGTTGGAATAGGCGCAGGATTCACCGCCGATGTGTGCAAAGAATTTATCCACGATAAGATGTTGAAAAAAGGCGTGTTTAGTTATGATGATCTCTTTATGACCGCATGGGGTACGGTGATCGGCGCAATGGTAGAACGCTGTTGGATTGATTGGCGGGAACGCAAACGCAATGTGGAAAAGTTTACACAGGACTACAAAAAACATTTATTAGATTAGCCGCATGAAAAAAATTGATTTAAACTTTGCAATAAACGATTTGGACGGACAGGAAATTGGACGTGCGAACAAACTTGCCGCTATGGCATTCATTTCAAAACGTGATGGTGATCCTGTTAAGTTATTCGATTGGGCAATGACCATCAACAAACAGGGAACATTAGAGGTTGATGATTCGGATTTCTCAACCATCAAAGAAACGATCAAAAATTCCGAACCGCTAACTGTGTTGGTAAAAGGTCAAATCCTAAAGTATCTTTCTACGATTGCATGACCCTGTTTTCTAAGATAAATTTTTCCGGCGCTGACGTTGTTAAACTCGTCGGCTTCGTTATTGTGATGTTATCGCATTACTACGCTATCAAAATGGAAATAGCGAACATGAAATCGGACCGGGAAATTATCGAATTTCGCTTAAAGCGATTGGAACAAATTAACAACATTGCGGCAATAATGCCCAAAGAAATAACAGTACCAAATGGCAAGCAGAGATAAAAAACAATTGAACAGCACAATGGTTCAGGCATACGATATGGCCGTTGCGCTTTATCAGGAACGCCACCCAAATGATCCGCAACCGTTCATAACCTGTACATATAGAACGGATGAAGAACAGTTGGCGTTATACAACCAACCAAAAGACGGGATAGATAACAACCATAATGGCATCATAGATGATGCAAGCGAAAAAGTAACACAGGCAAAGCCAGGCGAAAGCCCGCATAATTTCAATCCTTCATTCGCTTTTGATATTGCGTTCATCAATACGGTAACGCAAAAGATCGATTGGGGTTCACAATATTTTAAACAGTTTGCTGATTGCATTAAGCAAATTAGCAGCGCCGTGGAATGCGGTATCGATTGGAAATTTAAAGATGCGCCACACTTTGAATTAAAAGGGTGGAAGTCCCAAGTAAAATAAATGGAACTACCCGGAATAAAAAAATTAATAAGCGGTAGCATCGAAGGCGTTGCCAATGGTGCGGCTAACATTATTTCCAAATTCAAAGCCGATCCAACTAAGGTAGCGGAAGCGGAAGCCGAGATCGAGAAATTAAAAATACAAGCGGCACAGGAATCCGAAAAAATACAAGCCCAATTAGAAGAAACTTATGCCAAAGAATTGGAAAGCGTTAACGCTACAATGCGTGAGGAATCCAAATCCGAACATTGGTTGGTTTGGTCATGGCGACCATTAATTGGAATAACTTTCTGCGCTATTCTCATCAATAATTACATCCTGTTACCATACTTCAAAAATTTGGGAATGGTAACAATTATAATTCCTGGCGATGTATGGAGCGCAATACTTGTGATTCTCGGTGTAGCATCTGCGGGCAGATCGGTAACGAGTTGGCAAAAAGCTAAGAACGCTTAGTCAGCCGAATAACTATATAGATCAACAAACTCATTTGCGTTTCTCTAAAAAGGGTTTAAGACGTGCGAACTGTTCCAACTTGTAATCGATGAACTCGGCCATGTTCATGGCTTTGCCATACCGGCGAATATATTTGCTTCCAAACTTTGTTGAAGCCCGGTAGCTGCGTTTCATCTCGAAGATGTTATCAAAATGGCGCATCCACTTTTGTGCGAATACATCGGCCTGGGTTTGGTGGCGCTTCAATGGTTTATCAGTTTTTGGCAGATCGGTTTTTTGATCCGTTGCAATTTCTTTTAACACTTCTTTGTAAACCTTCATCACTTCGGGTGCAATCACATATCCATTGGTCTTGTGTTCTTGGTGTTTAATTCGGTTTAGATTCTCGGCTACGTCCATACGATCATTGTTGTAAGCATTGAGCCATTCAAAAATTACCTGGCCGTCTAAGCGGTTGTAAACCTTTCCGTATATCCCGGTCTTTGCGTTATTGAAACACAGTTTAAAATCGGCCACACGGAAGTAATTATATTTTTCCATGATGAGATTGATAACCTCAATGGTTTGTCCCTCGGTCATGCGGTTGGTTATGTTGAAGTAATCGTTAAGGCCGTAGATCACTTCTACCAAAAGGGCTTGCACTACCTGTTTACCGCCAACAAACGCCTTACTGATCTCGGCTAATATCGGTGTTGGTGTGGTTATTGCCTGTTCCACCGAAGTGATTGCCAGTTTGGCGTAGTACTTCCCTGGATCGTTCAAGAAGGGTAGAAGAACCGGCGATGTTGCCGTTGTTATGCCCGTTTCCGTTTTTTGTAATTGTTTGTCCATAATTTTGTTTTAATGCGAATATACCTTGCCATCCATTGGCTATAGATTGATCCAGGATTGCAATAGCGGCGATTTCATCCCCGCCGGATAGTTTTGTTAGGCTTTTCAGGAAAGCATCTTTAGAGGCCTCTCTAATTGGTTTTTTGATCTCTTTACGATAATTGAAAAATTCAGCCACTTTTTTTTGGAAGGGGGTTGTATTTACATCTTCAATTATATTTTCATTTCTATTTACATCTTCATTTTCCTTATGCTCATTTTTAGCTGTAGCATATGCTTTTGGTTTTCGTGCGTTGTTTCTACGGCTTTCGGTATAATTATTCCTTTTGGTAGATTCATCCAACAACCGTTCGTTGAACAAATTACCATCACCATCAACCGAAAATTTTTTCCGCAAATCTTCCGAGATCACGCCAACGGTCATGCCTATAACCTTTGAACTCAATGGCCCTTTTTGATGTTGCAGGCAAAGCAAAGTGATGTATTTGCCACGTTCTTCAAAGTTCAGATCGGCAACGCCAATCAGGAAATCAGAACTATAAAATAAGAAAGCCGGGTCCTTAGCCATGTTTGTAAATTATTTTAGGGTCCCACACTATAATTTGACCTATAAACGGCTTTGGATGTTTGAACCATGCCAACATATCTTCCTTACTCAATCCGTCGTTATTGGCAATCTCATGCACGTTTAGGATGTTGCTATAGCGATCCATGAACACATACCATCCATTCAAATAAATGTCGCCGGTTTTAAGTGGATCAATGGTGAAATCATACACACGTTCAATCTTAATGTCGGGTGCGAACTGAATTTGTTTTGAATTGTAAGGCTTCCCGGACCATACACGTGGCGAAAAGTAATCACCTTCCTTCCAACGATTACCACCACGAATAGTGTGGTGCTTTGCTTTGAATTGGTGAACGTTGCGCATATCATTCGCACCCATAGGGTGGAAAAACTCATCGTGCGGTTCTTGGTATAGGTGAATATCGTGGGCCTTGTTTTGATCCCATAGGGACTTCCAAATCTTTTCCACAAAATATGTGGGCTTTCCCGCTTTTGGATGATAAGCCGGGAACGTTTTACTAAACGTAATTACTTTGCTCATTGTTGTTGGAGGTGGTTAATTGTTGCTGAGGGTAAATGTACTTTTTATTTCTTCATTCGTTGTAAAATTATTCTAACAATTCGGTGTTGAAAATGTAACGGTGCGACTTCCCACCGTCCCGACTCATCACCATGTCATCGGTCTTTAACAAAAACTTTTTCTTTTTCAGGTTCGTTAGGCATCGTTTGATTGAACACATTTTAATTTCCACGCCGATTTTGTCTTGGCATTCACTCCAACAAAACCCAGTTCCCAAATTGTTCAGGAAGAAATTATAAACATCCTTTTCCTGTTTCTTGCAACGATCAATTTGCTTTTGCAATTCAGGATCACGCAGCTTATTGGTGTTATAGTAAAACGGTATTTCGATCTGTTCCATTATAATAAATCATTTAAAAGTGATGGAACTCGTTTACGGGCCTGTGATGTTTTGGTATAAATGTCAGTTGTTTTAATGTTGCTATGGCCAAGTAATTCTTGAATCACAGCTAACTCGATTCCGCTTTCGTGTAAGTGAGTGGCGTAACTGTGACGAAGCGTATGGGCGCTAATTGATTTATTTACTCCGGCCTTTTTACACCAGTATTTTAGGAATTGATTTATTGATCGCTCACTATAAAGATTTCCGAATTGGCCGTTAAAAATATATTCTTTTGGTTTGTATTCGTTCAGGTACTTGTCTAATAAAATAAGTACGTTTTGCTCTATAGGAATGTTACGTGATTTATTTCCTTTTGCTCCTTTAATATTAACTTCCATTCGATCCCGATCAATATGTTCAGGCTTCAAGTATAAAAGTTCTCCCATACGTAAACCACAATTATAAAATAAACAAATTATTAATTGGTGTTTTAAATTTTTCGGTTGCTGAATAAGCCTTTTGATCTCATCCCTTGATAAAACCATTGGTATTTTTTCCTCTTTCCGAGGGTAAGGCAGATCCGATAGATCGAGCTTTATTTTAAGGACATATTCAAAATATCGACGGGTTGTTGCGACAAATTGTTTATGATAACTTCGCTCTTTAATATTCTCAATTATATAGTCTTTGATTTTTTGAATATCGAATGTAGGGCTTATTTTATGTTCAATTATCCTTAGCAAACTAAGATAAGTATCAATGCTTGCCTGGGCGTACTTACGCGCCAATAACTCACGTTTAAAGGCTATTTCTGCTTGGGATTCCTGTCTTTCCTGATCCATAACTATTTGATTTTGTGAATAGATTTGTTTAAATACACGTTACCAGCAATGCCAACGACACCGCTAAAATAACCGTAATTGACTTTTGAAGTCATTAAAACGCTTTTCTTGTTTCTCATAATATTCTTGGTCTATTTCAAATCCTACAAAGTTGAACCCGCCTTTATACGCTG
>ERZ724522.447-NODE-447-length-26497-cov-5.510589_pt1 | contig 26497 bp, 31 predicted proteins | sample MGYA00376055_ERZ724522 | MGnify/ENA primary metagenome ERZ724522 (study PRJEB28724, sample SAMN07190884) | wastewater metagenome | isolation source: effluent of sewage treatment plant in Hong Hong | place: Hong Kong | collected 2016-03-17 ...
TTGAAATCAGCGCGCTGCGGCAGCAGTGTCGTGTTTGCGGTGCCCTTGGCCACGGTGTACCTCCCTCTCTCTCCTACGCCAACAAATCCAGCGCCCGGCTGGTGATCGTCAGCGCCTGGCGCACGATTTCGAGCCGCACGTTTTCTTGCACGTCGCCCGCTTCGGCGAGTGACACGGGCGCGGTGCGTAGCAGCGGATTGGTGTAGACCATCTCTGCCTTTGGCTTGTGCGTCAGCGCCGCCTTGGCTAGTTCTGGTTTCGGTTCGGCAGGCTGGCCAATCGCTGCGGGTTTGGCCTCTGCGACTTTCGCCTGTTGGTTGTTGCACCAGCCCGGGTGACCCGCTGTACGCGTGCAGTTTGGTCGTTTCGTGCATTGTTGGTTCATCGTTGTTATCTCCTTGGGTTGTGGAATCGGGGCAGCGTTGGTAGGTAAGACGATCGCAGGCGCTGCCCGCCGCTCTGCGTTGTCAAACTCGCCGGCGCGAATCTGGGTCAGCAATCCGGCCAGCGCCGGAAACTTGCTGATCAACTGCGTCTCGGCAATGCCGTCGGCCAGACTGTAAAAGCCCGCGCGCCGCCAGTGATTCAGCGTCTCGTTGATCCAGCCTGCTTCCATCAAGCCGGGTTCTGGCTCAGGTTTCTCTTTGGTCAGAAACACGTGCAACGCCATCACGGCGTATTTGGTCGTGCTGTTAAAAAGGCGTGTGAGTTCGGCGCGCAGCGCGGGAGTGAGGATGGTGTTGTTCAATGTTGCCTCCATAGACTAAAAGGGGATCTCGTCGTCTTCGATAGGGAGAACCTCTTTATTGGCGTCCTCCATTCCCGCGAACGCTGGCTGTTCAGCCGCGCCACGACTCCGACGCGGTTGCCCACCTGAGCCAAGCGCCGAGGCTGCGCGCGAGCGCTCGCTAGCATCGCGCTGGTCGTATTCACCCTCGCCTTTCGTGCCCAGGAATTGCAGATCGCTGGCCGTGACTTCGAGTGTCGTGCGGGTGTTGCCCTCACGGTCTTCGTAGCTGGCCTGACGCAGCTTGCCCTCGACGTAAACCTGTTTGCCTTTGGAGAGGTATTGATTGGCGATTTCGGCGAGCTTGCGCCACACGGTGACACGGAACCAGGTCGTTTCTTCGACCGCTTCGCCGTTGACCTTGCGGCGCTCGGTGGTCGCCATCGAGAAGTTGCACACCGCGTCACCTTGCGGCGTGTAACGAATTTCTGGATCGCGGCCCAGATAACCGACGATAATGATTTTGTTAAAACTGGCCATTAAGCTTGCTCCTGGATTAAGTCCACGCCTCGGTGCTCAAGCTCACGCGCGAGGCGAAAGCAGGATTGCGCAAACGTTTTGGTTGAGGTCAGGTATCCTTTACTGATCGAATAGCGGAGCATCTCGGCGTCGTCTTCCAAGCGACCGATCAATTCCTGCGCGTCCATTTCGGGAAGTCCGCCGAATGCGCGGTACTCAAAAATTACTGACATCTCTCCCTCCTTCTTAAATCAATCTGTACCGCCGCCGTGTCTGCTGCGGTCGTTGCACCTTCGGCTTCACCCGCTGACCGTCCTCGCCGATCCAGTCCTCGCTCTCGACGCCCTGCCGCCAGTGCCGCTCGTTCAGCGCGCGCTGGCGATCGCGCAGGTCCAGCCGCGTGTGTTGCTGTTTTAGTTTGCGTTCGACGTTGTTCATGGTGTGTGTAGTTCGTCACGTCTGGCCTCTGCGTGCCAGATCAATTCAACGGCCTATTCGCTATAGGCTATCAGTGCCAGAGGGTAAGGCGCGCTTCGCCCTACCAATTCAATTTTCAATAAAACGCACTTCTCCAGGAAATCGCGGCCCGGTCAGCGGTGAGGCTTGGGCCGTCTATGTAGGTCGTATGAATCAGGGACTGGTCTTTCCTTGCCCCTGCGCCGCCCGGCTGTCGCAATCCCAGCCAGGGTATTGCCGAGCGGCGCGCGAAAGGGTTGCCGCAACCCAGGAAGTACTAAGACTCGGATTGTTGCCCGCCCGTGCGCACGCGGTGTGCGTCGTTGCGGCAGGTTGCGGCGAAATGAATTGCCGCTCTTGTTTTTAGAGAATGACTTGCCCGGCACACGCCGGAAGCCTTCGAGCGGCAATCGGATTGTGATTGCGGGCCGGAATCGAACCGGCTCACGTGTTGCTCCTTCTTTAGCCAAAACTGGCGGAGGCAGTCGGAGTGCAACGAGCTGTACTGCCCAGGCCGCGTTTCCCATTAACGCCACCGCAACCACAAACTGGCAGGGCGCGTTGGTGCTCAGTCAGATACCTGCTCCGTGTCCCTAGATGAAGAAGGTAGGAGGCTGAACGCGCCCAGAATTCAAAGACCGGCATCGCCTGCATTGCCAGGGAGCAGCGCTCGATGCCAGCGCGCTGCTCCCGTACCGCAATCTGATCAGTGATCACTTTCCAAGGTTCTCACCGTCCCGTCGCGGTCTCTACTGCGACCCGTTGACCGCAGTGTGCAAATTCGCCATCCCAGCGCGAAACGCGTTTTTGTTGACGATCAGCGTCCCGCCCTTTTGCCGCCGCAGCAGCCCAGGCAGAGCGCCCGCGCGCGCCAGGTCATAAATCTTGTGCCGAGGGATGCCCGGCATCTGCTCCATAATCCACTCGATGCGGCCAAACGGTTGCTCGTGCGGGTCCGCCGCTGTTTGCGCCACGACGAGCTGCAATCGCTCTTCGATCTGGCGCAGCCGGCCAATCGCGAGCCGTACGTCCTCAAGCAAATTTTGCGCTTCGACTTGCTGCATATCGTTCCTACCGCTTTGGCCGGGAATCGTGACGCCTCCCCCAAGAACGTCACGGTTCCCGGCGCGCCTTGAGTCCAGCCCTCTCGCCCCGATTAGGCCGGACTCAATCTTTAAGCCGCTGCCTGTTGCTGGAATTGCTCTTTGAGCAGTCGCGTCGCCAGCTCGAAATCGTTGCCCGCCTGTTTCAACACCGCCTGCGCCACGTCGGTGCCCAGATTGAGTTGATTGAGCGTGATGCGGAAAATCAGGTTGGCCTGCGCCGTCTGCCAGTTCGTCACACCGTTTGCCGTGTGACGTCTGACAATCTCCTTGCCGGTTTCGCGGCTCATCCCGGCGCTGAACAGCGTCTCCCAGAACAAGGTGTGATCCAGCTTGAACGCCTTGTCTTGCTTGTCGGCCTCGTTGGCGTTACTGGCATTGCTCACGTAGCCTTGCAGTTTGACCAGCATCTCCTTGAGCTGCTGAGTGCTGGCCTCAAACCAGATGTTGGCGGACCATTCGCACTGCCACTCTTCTTCGATCAACTTGCGCACCGGCTGGGAGCCGTCTTTCAGCTTCAGCCGCTCCAGTTCTTTTTGAACGCTGGCGACGAGGGCCTGCTTTTGCCGCAGCTCTGCCGTGGCCGTCTCCGCCGGTTTCGTGGCCGCAGCCGTTTCGGTGGTAGCGGCGGACGCTGCGGACGATTGCGCGGTACTTGCGCGATTCATCGCCTGTTTGGCTTTCGCGCTGATCGGGTCCACCTGGTCGTCTTTGATTTCGACAAAGCTGACCAGCTTTTCGTACGCGTTCGCATTGCCCTGATCGTCTTTGCCGACGCAGCGCGAGTACCAGACCGCAGGCGTGAACTTGTTTTGCGGCGAGCGGCGGCGGTATTGATGCCCATCGCGCTCGACTACTGTCGGCCCATCCTCGTCGTGTTTGACCACCCGCGCGCCGATCTGTGCCCAGTCGAAATGCGCAAACTCCTCAATCGGAAACTGCATATTCAACGCAAGCGGCGCTTGCGGTTTCAGTTCGCGCAGCGTGGCAATTAGCTCGCCTAACAGTTGGTTTTGCTGTTGCAGTAATTGTTCGATCATCGGTTCGCCTCGTCGAAAAAGCGGGGAGCGGTATCACGCCCGCTCCCGTTTAGTGCGCTGGATTGGTCGCGTCGGCGTTGTCCGCCTCCGCTGGAAGTAACTCGGTAGAGGTCAGGGCGTTGGCTTCGTCAGAGAACAGCCATTCGAGCGTGCGACGGGCGAGCAGGTTATCCACCAGCCGGGTCATTTCAGCGTCCATACGACGATGTGCGCGCTCGCGTTGAATTCGTTGATAGCGTTTCATGGGTCTCCTCATTTCGTGGTGTGAGGATGCTGCGTTAGGTATTGGTTAGAGTTGAAGGCATTGATTTTCGAGGTCGAGAATGGACTCGACACCGAATTCACCGCACAGGGTTTGAATCGCGGCCTGTGCCTCGCGCTGGCCGTCAATCGCCAGGGCGTGCAAGCTGATCCAGCACCGCGTCGCCGCGCGCGCGTGCGCCTCCAGGCTGGCGGCCATCTGCACCGGGTTCTCGGCGTAGCGCATCACCATCGCCTGGTTGTGTTGAAGCTGTTTGCGAATTGCGTCTAAGCAGATTGTCATCAGAATGGTCCCGCGTACTTGTCCGCCGCGCGGTTTGCGCGCAGCCACTTTCCAGGGCGCGTTCGTGCGTTTGGCGCGGCGATTGGTGCGAAGTTGTCGGCGGGATTGCGGCATGTGTTCTCCGTCACGAGCGGCGCACCAACGAGGGAAGCGTGCGCCGCTCGTGCGTTGCGGGGTAAAGCAAATCTTCGTGTTGCTGGCGGGCGGCTTTTCCACGAACCGCCCGCCTCTCACTGCTACAACAACACTAATTAACAACTAACAGTTGCTCCCGCCGCGCCTTTTGCGCCCAGCGCATTGGAAGCTTCAAAGAGGATCAGCCGCGCGTGCGACCAACCCGCACTTCAGTGCCAACGTGTTGGCTCTCAAGTACGGGGGCACTATAAAGAATTTCTTGAATAAATTCAAGAAATAATTGAATTTTTGGTTAAAAAAATTCAAGCAGCCACACTGTTCACCTCGTCAATTAACACTTCACTTGATATATCAATCCAGGCAACACCCAAGGCAGCAACCAAAACTGGCAACAATCCCGGACGTGGCTTATACGACCCTGCTTCCCAGGCAGAGAGTTGTTGAACCGAGAATTTCCCGCCGGATGCGTCTGCAATCTCTTTTAGCGTGCGTTCACCTCTCGCACGCTTCAGCTTTTTGGCGTCTATCACACGAATTTCGTTCATAGCCTGCTTATAAAGGTTTTCTTGAAATCAGTCAATAAATTCTTTAGTGGACAAGTTTAACTGCAAGTCCTATTAATCAAGAAATTCTTTATTCGCGTTAGATTCAAAATGAGTTTTGGTTCGTGGCTAAAAGCCATCAGAAAACAAAAAGGCTTTACGCAAGAAGGGCTTGCTAAAGCGGCCAACAACGTCTGCACTGGTGCTTACATTAGTAGCCTGGAGCGCCAACAAGATATTGGCAAGCGAGGCCAGCCCACGACTCCGAGCAAGGAGATCGTTGACGCGTTGGCTGAAGCTCTGGGCGTGCCAAAAGATCAGGCGCGGCTTGCGGCAGGATATGCGCCTGACGTACAGCCCCGAAACGTCCCGATGCTCCACCGCCGCGCCAACCGCTTTTCGGAAATGGAAGACGACTACGCCTCGCTCGCCGCGACCGATCAGGCGGAGATGGAAGTGACGCTGCGGCTGGTGGCGGAAGAATTGAAACGGCGGCGGGAACGGCAGGGTCGCTGATATAACGATGAAGAAATCCAAAACGAACCCAGCCCCACAGAACAGGGATTTTGTGATTCGCCCGGAAATCACCTTCGATCCGCTGACTGAAGTGTTCGTATTGGCGTGTCAGGTGCCACCTTCAGAACAATCACAATTTCCTGCGGCGAATCTATATATTCATCTTGATGCCGACACCGTGCGCAAGATGGCCGCCAAGCTCGACGAAACCAGCGACTTAATCCATTGATCGCCTGACGTAGTAGTTTTGTGAACCATAAGCTTTTCATCGGCACATTGAATCATACACATCAAACGTTAGCTTGAGCCGCAAACGATCAGGCGGAGGATGCAGAACGAGAATCGTCGCCTGGATCGGCTGATAGCAGATCGTGAATCGTAACAACTCTCGTTTCTTGCTGGTCTAACTCATCTGCTGATATTTCGCGAATCATAATGGCGGCAGTTTTCGGATTTACTAAAAGCTGAAATGCTCTCTTAGCAATCGGGTTGCCCGCTTGCTCAACACTCTTCTGATTGATCCCATAAGATTCTTGCAAAATACGTTCGAGTCTTTGCTTGAGTATCTGTGGTGAAGGAACGATGAGTTTGATTTCGACTTCTTGCCAGTTAGCTAGCTGCTGTTCTGTTTGCATAATTTTCCGCTGCTTTAATCATCGTGCAGTTCTATGAGTAATAATACGCCCAAACCGCCTTCTACACCGCCACCGCCGCCACCAACACGACCGAACCCGGCGGAATTTACGAAAGGGTTGCCGCCACCCAAACCGCCAGCGCCTCCACCTCCAACAGAAAGAAAATAAGCATCATTACCATCAAACGATGGCGGTGCAGGATCAAATTGTTGTTGTGTTTGAAATTGACGCCAGCCCAGTAAATCGCGTCTTTCTTGAATTCCCACTCACTGAGTCCGAGATACTCGTTATAAAGGGTTTCAGGGGAAAGTAGGCAAATATGCCCACGAAGCCGTGCAGCGATGCCAAATGCGTTGGCTATTAAAAACAACACTAAGGCAGTAATAAACCAGCCTGATTTGAAACTAAGGCCCTTATTGGCAGCTACAGCAGGTACTGCCAGCATCACCGTGGCGGCAAATGTCATCAGAGTTTGCACTCTGTTATCAAGGGCATCCAGGCGTTTAAGCGCTGTTTCATACGATGCGATTGCAATGGGATATGCCAGCTCAACAGAAGGATAATTTTCCTGTAGAGACTTTGCAGTTTCACTGACAGTCTCACGAATGGCGGGTTCTTTGGCGATCGTTTTCATAAACGAATTGTAACACTACTAAAAAGACGACGGCTGCAACGTCGCAAACTGCACACCTAACAAGAAAATACCTAAGGTCACCCGCTGGATTGAGTGCCGTTTTGGAGGTCACACGGTTGAAGGCACTCTTGTACAGGCCGGTCATTGGTCCCCGGCCACTCACGCGACTCAAGCAGTATGGCTGGAATCGCCGCATTCTGACGATGGAGGATTTCGAGCGGTTTTGCGAACGCGAGAACATCATCGTCATCACCCAATGGATGCGCTATGACTTGGGGAGGTATTACATTGACGAGCAAGCCTTTGTCTTCCAGCCCGTCATCGTTCTCCATTCCGAACTAGGCGGCCCGCAGCTTGTCCTGACGGCTTTCCACGAAGCCGGACATCATTGCTGGCACGCGCCCGGTCATTTCGGCGCGCCGGGCAAAGCTGAAAACGAGGCGGAATTCGCCGGACTGGTCGCCCTGATGCCCAAGCGCCTGCTGCTGCGGCATCGGCACCGGCCCTGGGAAATCTGCGAGGAATACGGCTACGAATGGGAGTGGGTCGAGCGGCGCTACCGCATCCTCCGCAACCTCAAGTTTTAAGTCATGGCAACCATCAAGAAGCTGGGGAAAAACAAATACCAGGTCCGCTTTCACCTGGGTCGGCAGGTCGTTGACGGCAAGGTCAAACAACTGAGGGAATCGCACAACCTCAACGCCACGCTCGCCGAGGCGCAACAGTTTGCCCGGCGGCGTGAGCTGGAGATGGCCAGCGGCGACCACGCCCCGCAAATTTACCGCACCCTCACCGACGCCCTCGACGCATGGCTCGCGCAGAAACGGCAGGAAGTCGCGCCGCGCACCTATTCCGATTACGCCGAAGCGATCCAGCGCTACGTCACCGGCACGCTCGGCGCCCGCAAGCTCGATGATCTGCATCCCGCCACCCTGCGGCAATTCCTCGACGATCTGCGCGAGCGAGTCAGCGCCCGGACCGTGCGCCACCTCCAGATCATCCTCAAATCCGCGCTCCAGGACGCGACGAACTTAAAGCAGATGCGCGCCAACCCGCTCGAGCAGATCAAACTGCCCAAGCGCCCGCGCCGCCAGCCGCCCAAGGTCTGGACCCCGGAGCAGGCCCTTCAGTTCCTGACGGTCAGCGCCACCAGCAAACACGCGACCCTATTCCGCCTAGCTCTCGAAACCGGACTCCGCCCCGAGGAAACGCTGGCACTCTTCGAGACGGACATCAACTGGAAGCGCGGCGAACTCTCCGTCCAACGCGCCCTCTGCTGGAAACGCGGCGCAGGGAACGCCGGACATTACTACAACCATTATTTGAAAACGGCCCACGCGCGCCGTGTCATCCCGCTGAGCGCCGAGCTGCGCGACGCCCTGGCCGTGCAACGCGACTTTGCCAACCAACTGCGCCACGTGCAACGCGAACTCGCGGCAAAGCAGGGAACCGAGCTGGCGCTCGACCCGCTCCTCTTTCCCTCCGAGATCGGCACCCCGCTCCACCCGGACAACCTCCGCAAGCGCCACTTTGCGCCGCTCGTCGAAGCCGCCGAACTCCCCACAACCGGCGGGCTGTACATCCTGCGCCACACAGCGGCCAGCCTGCTCTTCAATGCCGGCATCAACCCCAAGACGATCTCCGAGCGCCTCGGGCACGCCAACGTGGCCTTCACGATCGAGACGTATTGCTGGAACTACGCCCACCAGCAGGACGAAGCGACCGCCAAGATCGGCGAACTGCTGCGGGTAAAACAGCCCCAAACCGCCGCACAAAGTGGCACAGAAATGGCACAGAAGCAGAAAACAGCCGCAACAGGCTGAAACGCGCTTGGCTAAGTTGTTGAATTTACTTGAAGGGGCAAGGCACGCTGGCACAGGGTACACCGCTGCTGCTTTCTCTGGAACAGCATATCACTCCCAGAAGCATTGAAAATAAACAGTTTATTGACGCCTGATTCACCCTGGTGGCACTGGAGTGGCACAGGCGATTTACCGAGATCGTTCAATGGCAGGACCCCTGACTCTGGATCAGGTGATCTAGGTTCGAATCCTAGTCTCGGTGTCAGCAAAAAGGGGCAATTGCCCCTTTTTTAGATTCAGCCAGAAAAATCGCTTGACGATTGCTCGGCCCACGCATATTTTGCACGTACTTTCCAAGGTTCTCACTGTTTCCGTCGCCTAACTCGGGCGGCGGTTTCATTTTGCCTACCGTCGCCTTTCTCGAAGGAGTAAGGCGGAAATGAACACTCAAACACTACTCGCGAAAGCATCAGGGTTAGACTGGAAAAGTCATCTCTTCTTTGTCTTCCTGGTGCTAATCCCCGCGATCATCATCGGGATTAGTACGGCACATCTTTTCCCTGACATGATGTGGATGACGGTTCTATTGATGATCGTCATTGTCGGGGTTGCCTTCATCACGCACAGATACGCCGACGAGCCGGTCCCCTGGGTCGCTCAGTTAGGCATCATCGCCGCCTTTATCCTGGGCATATTCCTTTACCTGAGCCTGGTTGCACATATCGGCTACACGCGCGAGCTGAGCGCCAGTAAATCCTCGGTCGCTGAACGGCACGTCGAAGAGGATCGCGCCCTCGCGCGCGAAAAAGAGCGCGTGCAAATGCAATCTCAACTCGCCGATGCCGAGAGCAAGCGTCTCGAAGCCACTCGACGCACGCTTGTGCAAGTCCCAGTCAAGCAGCGGCCCGGCTTGCTCTCAAGGCTGGGAATGACCGGCCCCCCTGCTCCTGCTGCCACACCTGAACCCAGTCAAACACCTGCGGCCCAGTCGCCAACCGATCCGGTTGCTATCCAAACACCTGAACAGGTACGCGCTTCCTGGTCAGGCTGGCTGATGCTGTTTTTGATTCTGGATTGCGGCGCCGCGATCGTCGGCGGCTCGATCGTCTGGGGCGCTCGCGCTTGGGACGCCAACGGCAACGGGTTGCCCGACTTTATCGAAGAAATTGCCCACAACACGAGCGAGTTGGAATTCGCACGGCAGCGTCCGAAGGATTACGCGAAATACGGAAGCAAGTTGAAATTTGCTGGGGGAAAAGCCTAACGCCGTCGGCGGGAGAAGGGGAAGGCCCGGCGGCGCACCAATCACCAGAACCAGACACGCACAAGGAACCACTCCATGACCTCACTCAACCACCACACCGTGAGCCAGAGCCGACGCTACGCGTTGCTCTTTTTCCTGGCCGGGATGACGGCGAGCTGGCTGTTCGGGAGCCAGACGGACGAGATGTTTCGGATTCTCTGCCTGAGCTGCGTCGTGACGAGTCTGGCGGCAGTCTGGGTGTTGCTGCGGATTGCCCAGAGGACGGCCAGGGCGACCCGGACACCAGCGCTGGACACCAGCCCACTGGAGAAGCAGGACACCCTGTCTCCCTACCCGTCGAGACACCTGGTGGACACGACGTTAATGGCAATTCTGGAGGCGACGGCGAAGGCGGACATTCAGCGCCGGACATCAGGAAAATTGTCAGCTTGGACACCGAACGAGCCAAGCGCTTAAGTTCTTTGCCTGCAACAAGGACATCGGTGTCCAGCTCGGTTTGGACACCGATGTCCAACCCCACTGGACACCGATGTCCAGACACCACAGACACCGATGTCCAAACCCGCTCAGACACCAGTGTCCAGACACCACAGACACCGGTGTCCAAACCCGCGCAGACACCGATGTCCGACCGCAAATATCGGACGCCGATTCACCGGTTGGACATCATCAAGTGGGACTCAGTCGGGAGCGGCCACGGTCGGACAGTGCGGCTACGGCTGCGGGCACCGGACCCGGACACCGGGGCAATGAGTCGCTATTACACCTGGGTGCCGAACAAGGATTGGGCGGCATTCAAATCAACTTTCAAATGGAAGGAAGCTGTAAATGCCAGTCGCAAAATTGAAGAACGAAAAGCTGCAATCCGCCGAAGTGTCCGGTCTGCCTGAGACACTGGACGAAATTTATCCGGCGCTGTGCCGGATCGAAGCTGTCGCTAAACGCGGGAAAGGGAATGCCGAGTTGACGGAAATTGCCGCCGTAGCTGGTCGGCTTTTGGATCTGCTCCGGGAAGATGCAGCGATGGAGGGAAGTGAGGTGGCCGCGTGAGCAATAAAACCAAACCGCAAGGAGTTGCCTGGGCGACAACCAAGCAATTTGCTCAGGCGATCCTAAATGCGGACACCCTTGCGCGCTCGCGTGGTGATCGCTTTGGCCTGTGCGATTGCGTGGATAATCAGGGGAACCCTTACCCCTCACAATGGCTGGCGGACCTCTTGGCGTATGCCCGCGAAACGCTGAATCTAAAGCCGGAGAACGAGCAGCGTGTTGTCCATCCTCGCTGGTCAACAAAGAAGCAATGGGAGTAGTGAGCAATGAGACTTCGCACTGGCCACCAACGCCGCAAACACCATCTATTCGGCCCGCAGTTTCCCGCCGCCGCGCTGCGCCGGTTTGCCGTGTGCAATCGGTTCGCGGCCAGCGATGCGGGGAAGAATACGCGTGTCTGGAATAAGGGTGATCATCGAAGCGTCACGTATTTTCCTGCGGCTTTTTACGACCTGAAAGACAGAATTCTGGCGCGCTACGGTCGGTTGACTGACTACGCGCTGCAATATTGGGAGAGTGGCTGGGATGACTGGGATGACGGCCAGTTTTACAAGGACGGATGCGGTCATTACCACATCTTGAAATGCGTGCGCCTGGCAGGGCGCACCTATCACGTTCCCACGGGAGAATTCCGCTTTGCCAATTACGTCAACGGCGGCGGGAAGCGTTCACGGCTGTACGAAGTCTATTTCCCCCTGTGCAAACAGCGGATCGAAGGCAAGAAGCGCATTACCCAGAACGTGCCCGACAAGCACGCGGCGTTCGCAGCCTACAAATGGCTGTGGAAGCGCTACGGTCATCTGCCCGCCGCGCCGACCACGCCACGTCACGAGATCGTCGGCACGCCCGAGCACGCCGCCTATCTGGCGTGGCAACGTGAGAAGGACAACCGGCGCAAGCAAGCGGAGGCTGAGCGCCAGGAAGCAATCGCGCGACGGCAAGCCGAGCGGGCGGCCCAGCGCATTTGCTGCCGCTGGTGCAAGCAGGTTAAGACCGGGTTGGATTTTGGCAAATCTGATTATGAGAATATCTGCGACACGTGCGATGCGCTCATTGACGGCCAGAAGGCGGCGAAGGTCGGCGCGCAGTTGTCGAGCGAGTCCATTCCTTTTTAGACTGTGACGCAATGAAACTCACACACGCCGAAAAACTCGCCGTTAAGGTCATCGAGACTATGCGCCCATACTGCGACCGCATAGAAGTCGCGGGCACCATCCGCCGACGGCACGCCGAGGTACGCGAGCTCGACCTGGTCGCCATTCCCACGCTGGGAGATCCGGTAGATCTGCTGGGCGAAGAGCGCGAAAACCTGCTGTGCCAATGGGCCAGGCTCTTGCAAGCTGAGGAGCGCATCCTCTGGCTCAAACCAAACGTCGAAGGCGTGATCCGCTGGCCGCTCGACGAGAAATCGCCGCGTTGGCGTGGCTTGCTGGTGAAATCAGATACTGTGCTGCGCGTTCACCTTGCCCAATCCGGCACGTGGGGCGTGTGTTTCTTTCTCGCCACCGGCAGCCCCAGCTACACGCACCAGGTCGTCAGCGACGCGCCTTACAAAAGCGGTCACCATTGCATAGACAATTGGTTGATCAATCGTGAGGGTGCGAAGGTGCAGACGCCGGAAGAGGCTGATGTGTTCGAGGCGCTTGGGTTGCCGTTCGTGCCCCCTGAGGCGCGTGACTGAGGCTAAGCCAAGCATTAAGCCAGCTAATCAATAATATTCAACCCATTAAATCACATAATGTTCATTATCAGACTGAATAGGTCAGGCTGGAATTATTCATACATTTAATAGCTCAGGGGCTTCCCCGGGCTGCGGAACTGCGTTTATCACGTCAATGAGTGTCAGATGGAAGACGTACCGGAGGCTACACAACGCGGGGTTGTGAGGGCACGTGCGGTTGCACAAACGAGGCAGCCAGGAAGGCCAGCGTGAGAAGTGTGGTGATGAGAATGTTGCGACGCATACGTCTCCAATGGTTAATAGTTATAAGCCGTGCGCTGGAGAACAGAGACGGCGCGGGCGCTTTGAAATAACTTCCTGCGCGCCATCGCGGGCAACTAGCCGGGCGCGAGGTGAGATACGCGCCCGGCTAGATTTACGGACAGGTCGTGCTTGCCGTGCTCAATACGCCAGAATTATCTACGCTGATTCGGTAGCAAGTGCCGCCCGGTGATTTTAGTATCACGCCTTTAGTGCTATTGCTAAACCCAAAATCCCCGCTGGAAATCAGGTTGCCACCGGATTCCGTGAGACTGCTTGACCGAGCCACCTTGCCATTAGCATCGAGTAGCGCCGCTGCATTACCGCTGCCATTCAGTAGATTAAATGTGAAGCTCCCGTCCGCATTCACTGTGGTCCCGGTCGTGCCGCTCAAATCTTTCCAACGGCCTAACGGTATCGTGCTTTGCCCCGCGCCGCCAACAACTTCCCAATAGGTGTAGCCTGTGGATGCTTTGTTATTTTTGAATTGATACGTGCCGTCATTGTTTTGTTTCAAAATTACGTTGCCCTGGTAGTCGGCAAACCGCAAATTGCCATCTGATTGCACAGGGAGAAACTGAATGTCGTGTCCGGTCGGGGTGTAGAAGTTAAAGACCTCATCATTGTTCGCGGCGCGCAAAACGATACGATTCCCGACTACCTCAAGCCTGCCCGTCTTGAACGAAGAATTGGTGTAGCCCCCCGCGCCGTCGAGCAGGCTGAGCGTGCCCGCCGCCGTAGTGACAGGCAGCGCCGGGCATCCGGCCCCCGCGCAGAGCTTGCTCGCTGCGGCAGCGTCGTAATATCCCGGCAGTACAATATTGGGCCGTGCGGTACTGGCTGAGCCGAAATAGTAATATGCCGTAAAAGTCCCATCCGCGTCGTAAAAATTATCGCCGGTCATCACATTCCCTATGGTGCGGTCGAACCTGAAACCATAGGTGTAATGATTCATCTCAATGAGATTGCCAGTCGTTGTCAACCCGGCGTTCTGGACAGTGGCATCGTTCCAATCCTGCACCGCTGCCGTACCTCCGCAAGTGTTCCAGAAGGTGTTGTCCCGAAACACAATTGCGTTCGCGTGTCTCTGCAAATACATTCCGCGATGAATGTACGAGAAATAGTTGCCCTCAATCACCGCGCCATAGCCCTGAAAGTAGCCGTTCACCGTACCGTCCGCATCAGTGCCTTGACCGCCCATCACCATTGCGTCCTGATAGGGACTGGCAGCAGATGAACCAATAAATGCTGTCCGTTTGATCTGTAACGTCGTGTTGGTGGTGTAAATGAACGGCAACGAGTCAGCGCCACCGTTGGTTAGAGTGATGTTTTCAAATGAGAGTAGACCTAAACCCAATGTCACGATTTTGCCCGTCGTTCCAGTGTATCTCAAATCAAGGACTGACTCACCGTAGATAGGCGAGGCAATCCCGGCAAAGTGCGCGCCGCCGCCGAGAAATCGCAGCGGCTTTTGATGGGGCACGGGCGAGGCCGAATCGTTGGGGATTAGGATTTGACTGTTGATGCGGTATTTGCCAGCGGCAGGCGGAAAATAAATAATCCCCCCGCCCGCTGCTAACGCGGCAGAGATGGCAGCATTCACTGCCGTAGTGTTGTCCGTCGTCCCGTCAGCAACTGCCCCGTATGCCAGCACGTTGAACACCGTGCCGCCTTTATCGCGCAGTTCCGCCTGCATTTGCCCGGTCAGCGTGCCACCCGCAAGCGGCAAATACGTCGCGCTTAAATCAGGGATGTCGCCTGCCAATGCTGCACTGACCACACCGCTTCCATTTGCCTTAAGTAATCCATTGACCGCGCCCGCCCCACCATACGCTGAGCCAATGACAGCGCCATTCCAGGTGCCACTGGTGATCGTTCCAGAGAATGCAGCGTTGGCTGCCGTCAGCGAGGCATCACCGGAATCATCGCCATTGCGCAAAGCCACGGTTGTCCCGGTGCGCTTAATTGTTACGCCCGTGCTTGGACCCGCTGAACCGAGAATCAACTTGGGCGAGCCGCCGCCCGCTGAATCCCCAAAGCGAAACACGCCGTCAGCAGTCGGAGCGATAAAGCCCAGCGTCGCGCCTGCCGCCCCACCGGCGTTGCCAAACTGAAGACCGTTGGTCGAGTTGACAAACAACGTCCCAGCCAGCGTGGTGGTAGGCAATGCCACAGTGCCCGTAAATGTCGGGCTGGCCAGATTAGCTTTGAGGTTGAGCGCGTTTTGCAGATCGGTCTGGCTACTCAGCGTGCCCGTGATCGCACCCCACACGGCACTGTTGATCGTGGCAGGCACCCACGCCGAACCGTTCCACTGCGGCACTTGGTTACTGGTCGCGCCGGATTGGGTGAGATTCGAGAGCGTGTGCGTGTGACTGGCAGCCGCATACGTCCCGCTCAGATCAGGAATGTCGCCCGCCACGAGCGCCCGAAACGTCGGACTCGCTGCGCTGCCGGTCGTGGGGCCAATCAAAACGTTGTGAGCCGATTGCGAGCCGAATAGCGATGGCGCGAACGCAGCCCACTTCACGCCGAGCGTTTGCGCGGAATCTGCGACGAGCAAATAGCCATCCGTCCCCGCTGCCAGCGTTGAGGGCTTACCGTTGGTCGTGCCCCAAATCGAAGAACCCTTCGAGCCAAACAATGTCAGATCATAAATCAACTCTTCCAACTGCGTGGCACTCGACGCGGGCACCGTGTATTGCGTCCCGGCGTTGGGGTTGCGGCTGATTCCGGGCACGATGTCCATAGGCGCGTACAGCCAGACCTGCGCGCCCGTGCGCAGGCGGATGCCGCGTGCGCCATCATCGCCAATCAGGTAGCCGCTCGAATCGGTGTAATACGTCTTCGGCGTGCGGCTGACTGGCTCGCCCGGGTAGATGACACGGAAGACTGTTAGGTAAGCCTTCGTGTCGGGCTTGTTGTCGGGCGTCTTGATCACCTGCGTGGCGCCCAGGCGCGTGTAGGTTTGCGCGTGAATGGTCGCAGTCGCCAGAAATGAGCAGAGCAGCAGCGCTGCAATTTTTGCAATTCGGGAAGACATCGTTAATCCTCAGTGTCGGGCGCGATGCCCGCGCGTTCGAGTTTGCGCCGGTAGCGCTTGGTTTTTTCTTCCAGGCGTTCGTGCTGGTGTTGGGCGCGTTGCTTGCGCAGCTCGATCAGCCCCTTGGCGACGACGCTGAGCAGTCCGCAGACACCGCCGACGAGCGCGCCCAGTACGTGCGATTCCGTGAGCATGTCGGCGAGCGATGCGCCCGCCAGACTGGTCGCGGCAGTCAACCCGCCCGCCGCAAGGTAAGAAAATCCATCCGCCAATTTCATTCGTTGCCCTTCCATTCCCGGCACCTTGGGAGAGTGAGTGTCGGGCCGTCCGTGATGCCCCGTTTGCGTTGCCCCATTCCAAACAGGTCACGAGCGGACAGCCCCGACGGTTAGCGGCCTAAGCGCGCCGCGTTTTTCGATTGGAGTCGGTCATTGATTAAGTCGCCATCCTGCCAGGCGACGGCTTCGTCGTAGGTGCTCTGCTCAAGTGCATGGAGCACGCCGTTTTGAATTACGAGAATGGCGTCGGCGATCGCGCGTTTCTTCGGCAACGGTTCGCGCGGAATGCCCTTGAGAATGGAGCGCAGGGAGTTGAGCGCCAGGCGCGCCACACCGAGACCTTCGCGGAATTGCGCAGCCTTGGCCGGGTCGGTAAAGCGAATCACGTCGGCGTTCTGAGCGCGATCCAACGCATTGATGGCGCGCTCGACCTCGGCGATCGCGTCGGCCTGCTTCCCTTCCTTGAGGTATTGCCGGGCAACCTGTGTCGCGGCGCGCGCGGTCTCGTTGATTTCGTACGAGGTGCGTGCCGCTTCGGCGCCAAGACGATTGTCGTTGCGGAGCACTTCGGTCAGATCACTCCACACCTCCAGGCCCGTCATTGCCTGCGCACCGACGACGGCGATTTCGCGTTTTTTGAATTGGGCGGCAGTCTCATCCGGGCGCTTCTTCGCGCAGCCGATCATCACGGCCAGCGCCATCAGCAGGATGCCGGTGACGACGAGCTTGCCCGCGTCAATGGCGCGTTTGCGGCGCGCGATCGCGTTGGCTCCCTCGCCTACCACTTTCGTTTCGTTGGCGTGTTTCAACCCTTGGACCATTCGTCGAAAGCGGGTAAAGCCGAACGCCGCGATGTGCGTCCGCTTGCGTGCTTCTTCTGGGGATAGTTGACTGGTTTTCTGCTTGTTCACGTTCCCTCCTAGAGCGTAAAGGGCCGTTGCCGTGTGAACGCATCAAGCGCGGCTTTCGGCCCGTATCCGGTTAATTGTGGTGTTTGATTGCGGCACAGCTTCTGCACCGCTTTGAGCAGTTCGTTGTAGTTGCGCGCTTTGCCGGTAGCGACGGCTTTGAGCAGCGCGCCGGTGAATTCGCCATTGACCGCGCCGTCATAGGCGACCTGTTTGTCGAGGCAGGCCGAGAGCGCCAGGATTGTCGCGCGCGGTTGCGGCGGGAAGATCGGCATGCCCTTGCGCACCGCGCGGATTTCCGGCGCTTGGATCTCGCTCGCCCGTTCGGCGACCGAGCGCGGCAGGCATTTGGGTCGAAACTCGGCAGGCTGGCCACTCGCAGCGACGTCGCGGGCGATCGTGGCGCTGTGGCACGCATCGGTGATGAGCAACACCCGGACGCCGGGCAGGAAGCGTGCGAGCCAGAGTGCGTGCTCGTCGTCGGGCACCTGGCGGTCCCAGAGCACCATCGTCTCGTCGAAGCCATCCGCTTCGTCGCCCTCCGGGTCGTAAAACTGGCCGCCGTGTCGCGAGCTGTGGACGATCACCAGATCGCCTGGTTTGGCGCGTTTGGCAAAATCGGCATAGGCGGCATCTACGGCGGCACTGGTGGCTTGCTCGTCAGCCAGCAAGGTGACGCCGTCACTTTTCAGCTTGCTGCCCACGGCCCCCCGGACCATTGCGTACACATCCCGCACATCGTTCAAACACGCGACCAGTCGCCCATCCCAGCCGTCGTATTTGGCCGGGTCTACGCGGTTCAGTCCGATCCCGAAAAAATAGACCTGCGGGTTTGGGTTGATCGGAGCGGCTGGCACGACTGGCGCGACAGCGAGACTTGGCCGGCGCGTGCGGCCTCGCTTCCATTCGTGCAGCGCCTGCACCGTCCGGGGATTGCGCGGCAGTGAGAGACTGATCGCATCGAGGACCGCCATCACGACGATCCAGGCGCGCCAGAAGCGGGAATCACCGTGCGGCCCGAATTCAGCCACCAAGCGATCCTCTACGCGTCGGGCAATCTCACGCAGCAACGCCAGCACGGTTACCAGTACAGTGAGCAGCGTCGTGATGAGCTGTGTGCCGTGCGTCGTCGGGTCGGCCCAAAACCAGAGCCAGAATTGTTCAATGAGTGTCGTGAGGTTCATTTGTTCTCCCGTCCGTTTCCACTTGCAACTCATGAAACCGGAGCAGTCGCGCCTTGAAACAAGGCCACATCTCGGCAATCGGTTTCACCTTGTGCAGCTTGGTCAAATAGGCCAGCAGTCGCCGGTCCTCTTCGGTCGGCAGGATGCCGGGCTGGACGTGTACCAACGCCCATTCAAGGCGCGACTGCTCCAGTGTTGCTTCGGTGATCACTGATTGCCCTTCCCTTTTGGTTCAGGTTTGGCAACCTCTTTGCGGCGGAGAATTGGCACCGGACCGCGATCGTCGTATTCGTAGTTGGGGAGTTCGTCTTTACTGATGCCTAGCGCTTCGGCGATGGCGCGGAGTTTCTCGACGTAGGCGGTTTGAGCCGCTGCGGCGGTTTCGCGCAACTTTTGCAGGTCGAGCTGTGCGCGCTCGACCTTCAGCGCCAGGTTCTCCGTTTCGAGTGCCGCTAGTTTGGCTTTGTCGGCGAGTCGGGCGGATTCGTCGGCCTGTTCTTTCGTGAATTTGACTTCAGCGGGTGGCGCGGGTTTGGCCGTGACAGGCTTATCAGTGCCCGCCAATTTGATTTGGTCGCCGCCTACGGCAGACAACTTGCTTGTTACCGTTTCGGTTGTAATTTCGCCTTGGGCCAGTGCCGGGATTGCCAGCGCGAGGATTAGCAACAGGGTTTGAAGTGTGTTTTTCATAGGCCGAGCATAAAAAAACGCCCGGCGGTTCGCTGTGAGCCGCCGGGCGCAAGGGAGAAGGAGGTTGTTGCTGTGACAGAAGTAACTCAGTACGCCGTTACGTGCGCCGAAAGCACGCTGATCGAATTCTGGATATTCGCCGTGCCCCACGTCGCCGTGACATCGAAGCTTTGCGCGCTGGCCGTGTCGAGCGTCGCAAGTTGATTAGTGATCTCCAGCGAGGACAGCCCATTGCTCGCCGTGTTGTACCGAAATTGTCCATTCCCATCGAAGGCGCCGCTCGCGCCGACCGACGTACAGACCAACGTAATTTCCGCCGTAAACGAACGCGACGAACCGTTGAGCGCCGTCATGGTGATCGCGGTTGAATCCGCCAACACCGTCGAGCCGCTCTTGAGCTTGATCCGCAGCGTCGGCGCGCTGACCTGCGTGGAGATGATCCCGGAGACCACGAGGTGGAGCGTTTTGCCGACGGTGAAGTAATTGGCGGGCGTCGAAAACGTTGCGTTGAGCAGGCTCGTCTCGGTCGTGGTGTTCGTGACGTTCTTGGTCGCGATGTTGCGGTGCAGGATTTCGGGCGCGTCCACCGCCAACGGGTAAAGCCGATGCCGCCCGCTCGTGTTGTCGTAGAATGCCAGCGCGGCCCGCCCGCCGAGCAGGGTTGTAGTGCGGCCCGATGCGGTCAGAAAGCGATTGGTTGACGTTGCGCTGCTGTCTTCGTTGGTGAAGTCAATCGGCTGCGTGCCGACGTTTGAAATCAAGTGCCACTCGCCGTCTACCTGGGGATTGCCGGAAAACACCAGGCCGCGGATCGTGCGCTGCGCATCGGTCGCAAGGCGCAGATTGAGCGAGCGGCCTGTGACCGAGAGGTTGTTCTGGTTGGAGGTGATTGTTGCGGGCGAATCAGGGACCGCGCGGAACGTTCCGCCGCCGCTCCCATTGGTCAGCGAGACCGCGCCGCCGGCGAGATCCTTCAATTGCCCTGCCGCCAGACTCCCGCCGGAATTGATCTGGTAATCGCCGGTGCTCCCCGCTGCGGCTGCTGTCGAAGCGCACGCGCCTGAGGCCTGGACCAGATTGCCGTCGGCGTCCCACTCCGCGCAGCGGCCCGAGGTCAGCGTGCCGGTCGCGGTCACCAGCTTGGTCGAGTTGCCAGATTTGCTCCCGCTGGCAAAGGCTTCGACGCGCAAATTCCCCGTGCTGTCGGTGATCTGCACGCTGCCGCTGCCGCCCGTGATCGTGCCAGCGAGCGTCATGTCCCCGCCCTGGTAGACCGCAAAGGGAGTCAGCAGCGAGCCGCTGTTGATGCGGTTGAGCAGCACAAACGACGATTCGCCCGTGTTTGCGAGCACATCCACCTTCATCCGCCACTCAGCCCGGTAATTGACCGAACTGCTGCGCCCCTGGCCGTAAAACGCCAGGTAATCCGAATCCGTTTGCCCGTCGGTGCTACGGCTGTCCTTGCTGATCAACAGCCCAAGTGCGCTGGTGGTCGCGCTGCCGACTTTGTGCGTGTGCAGGCCTGCCCAGATCGGAGTGAACGCGTTTGTCGTGTCTACCGAGAGCGTGTAATTGCCGCCCGCGCCGCCGTCTAGCTCGGCCAGCCCCGCGCCGACGGCGATCGTGCGCTCGTCGCTAAGCGTGGCGTCCGTCGTCAATGTCAGGTACTGGGCGTTTGTCGGCGCGCCACCTCCACCGCCAGAGCATGAGGTATAGCCCCACACGCCCGTGCTGCTAATCGTTAGACAGGAAGAGGAAGCGGGCAGCGCGTTCGGCAGAGTGAACGCATACGACCCCAGCATCGCCGTGCTGCTGGGCTGAAACTGCACGACGTAGCTGCTGGCCGCCTGTTGCAAGCCGAGGATACCACCCGTCGAATCCTTGCCCAGTTGTAGGTAGTCCGGGATCTTCAGGCTGATGTTGCCCGAGACTCCGTCGCCGTTCGTTACGTCGAGCTGGTCGCTGCGCCCGCTGATTGAGCGCAGCGCGTAAGTGTTCGTATTCGTGCGCGCGATCAGGCCCGTACTGGCCAGCCCCGCGAGTGCATTGAGGTCGGCGTCAAACGTCACGGTCGTGCGCGTCGAGTCATCCGCCGCCGTCGCCGCGGCGCCGACGAAATTGAGCGTGGTCCGCTGCGTGAGGTCCGACCCTTCCTCTTGCACGCGCGCGTAAGCCGAACCGCCGCCTCCGCCGCCCGAACAGCAACTGATCAGCAGCGCGTCAATCTCTGACTTGGTGTACGTGCTCGTGTCGGCGGTGGCGATCGTGTCGTTGTTGTAGATTTTGATCGCGTCCCAGGTGGTCGAGGCTGCTGAGGTCGGAATCCGCAGATTCTGATAGCCTTCCCACTTACCGATACGCGCGCCGCTGGAGGTGCGGTAAAACCAGAAATTCCAGCGCGCGTTGTATCCGCTCACCGCGTTGGTGGTTGCGGGCAACGTGATCGAGGGAATGGTCACCGTGTAAATTGTCAGCCCGCCGACCACCGAACTCGACACCGTGCAGCTCCAGCGCCAGGCCGTGACGCCGGTCTGCTCGTTACTGGCCGGGTAGCTGGTGGTGGAGGTCAGCATGTACAAAGTGCCCGAACCGTTCGTGCTGAAGTTGATCGCGCTCCCGCCCGCAGTTAGGCTGATGCCCAAATCGTTGCCACTCACCGAGACGACGTAATACCGCACGCCCTCGCTTAACCCGGTCGGCAGCACGCCACCGCTCCCGATCGTCAGATACACCGCGTTGCCGACCACCAGGGAGTGGCCGGACGCGGTCAGCAAATCAGTGGTCGCGTTGGCCGTGAAGCTGAGTGGCGTGCCCGACGGCACGGTCATCGTACTGGTGAGAAACCCGCGCAGCTCGATGCTGGAGGTCGGCCCGATCCAGTTGGGCACGGTCGTGCTCGCGACCGTGATGTCAGTGGCCAGCGCTGCGACTGAGCACAACGCAGTGAGGAGGAGCGCAAGCAAAAATCGTTTCATCAAATCCCCTTTACAAAATGAGGCAGCCAACCGCCTGGCTGGCTGCCCGTTTAGTCTTCATCAAACCCTCAGGAGGTTCACCTTCTTCCCTGCGGTCACCCGTTACGCCGGGAAGTGAGCAGAGCGTATGGCATTCCGTACAAGTTCGCTGGCATCGGTAAAGGAAAGCTCTTGGATGCGAATCTCGACTGCTACCGGCTGCTGACCTGGCACTTCTACCTCGAACCGCAGCGTGCCCGGCTGCGCGCCTAATCCGACCGCCGCGCGTGCGCGTTTCTCATCCGTGCTGGCGTCTGTCTCCAACTCCGTCAACAGTTGATGCAATTGCCGAAGGTCCATACTCCTCCACGTCTGAGCCGTATCGGGTTTGATCACAATGAGGGTTTCGTGCTGCTGCGGGTCACGGTCAATAAAACGGTAGCGCTGTTTGGTGGTTTTCATATAGTGAGATTAACGAAGGCGGGTGAGATTGGCTGAAAATAAATCGGAATTTTGGGCGAGTCCGAAATTTCCTGAAATTTGGGCAAAGGAGAATTTTCCTGAATTTCCCACCTCGTTGAAATTTCAGGAATTTTCAAAATAGAAAAATGACATCGCAATTTTGCCGAAAACAGCTAAAATCGTCGTGTTTCTGGGGCTGCATACCCATTGAAACTACGAATGCGGCATTTGCCGTAAAACGAAAGGGTCCCTGAGGGTGGCACTACAGGGACCCTTTTTAGTTTTCTGCATTGATGCTGCGTGTGATGGCCTAACAAAAAAGCCGCAGACGGCTGGTCGGCGCGACGCGGCAAATAGAAAACAATATGCAGGTAGATAATACCCGATCGCGATTTCATTGCCAGCACTACACCCACTACACCCACTACACCCACTACACCCACTACAAGCGTGAACTTTTGATTGTTTCCTTAAAAAGACACGCCGCCGCCCGTGCCGTAGCCATCGCGTGTGTAATCGCCATCGTTGATGCCGCCCAGACCCGAACCCGGTGTGCCTGTGCTCGGCACATTGACCGGTGGCGTGTCGGTGTTCGCACTCAGCCCGGTCAGCACGTAAAACGGCGCGGTGCCGTTGGTGGTCAGATCAATCGCCGAGCCGCCATTCGTCAGGCTCAGCTTGATGTCATTGCCGCTCACGTTCTGAACGTAATACGGCGTGCCTTCGACCAGCGGAGACGGCAACACGCCGCCCGCGCCGGTCGTGACGTACACGACATTGCCGACCACCAGGCTGTGGCTGGTGAGCGTCAGTTTGTCCGTCGTGCTGTCCGCCGTCGCGCTGAGCTTAGTGCCAGACTGGAGCGGGAATAACAGTGGCGAATCAATTGAGGCGATGCGGTCGTCGTAAATTTTGCTGTGATAGAGGCGGCAGACGAGGCGCGCCTCCTGATTGCGATCCACGACGATGTCTTCGATGACTACGGGCACGAAGTTCAGCTTATCGCTGCTGTAGTGGCTGACTGCGATCACGTCGCCGACGTCGTGCAACAACGCATCACCCGGCGCAGCAAACGAGCAATACCAATCACAGGTGCGGTGCTTCCCTGCCGTGATCTTGAGCAAGCGCGCGGCCTGGTGCGCGTTGTCTACCGCGCTCAAATTCATCTCCAGCGTGTTCGTCTTGCGCACCTGGCGCTGGTGCGTGATGACATTGCGTTCGATCGGCACATTCGCCCAGTCGTGCGTGATCGAACGAATCTCGCCCGCAAACCGGTTGTAGCTCGACGCCCGCCCGCCCAGTGGCCACTTGAACGAGTCCTCGCGATAGCGCAGATCATATTGCGTGTTGCCACCATAGGCGGCCTCGACGCGCAGCACCTCATCAGCCAGCGCATGGTCTTTGGTCAGCGCATCAGCCAGCGTCAAATAGCCGGTTTTGAGTTCGAGCTTGAACGTACTCTCACCGCTCCAGTCCGCCCGGAGGTAGCGGCGCAGGGTCGGCTCACCGTTGATTGTCGCTGCCAGGTACCCAGCGACGGCATCCCTATCGTCGTCAGCCTGACAGGTGTAATCAACGGTGATGCCGTCAATGGTGAGGCTGACAGATGCGCCCGCGCTCACCGAACCGCCCACCGTAATCGTCGAAGACGCCGGCGTGTTATCGTCGCCGCCGATCAGGGTCGCGCTGCTGGCCGCACAGGTCAGCGTCCCGGATGCGCTTGGGATCACGTCAATCGGATCGTCCGTGACCTGGTCATAAGCGTAACCGACGACCTTCGTCAGTTCCGCCGCCTCGGTGTGCGGCGAGACGATGACCAGCGTGTTGAGCGCGTTCAGCCACGGACGCACATCTTCGACCGCGATGGTGGTTGCCGTCGGCGCGGCCAAATCGGCTAAATAGGTGTGCGGCGCAGGACCGTCCACGCGGATCTGCACCTGGCCGTTTGCCGAGTAGATCAACTGGCCATTGAAGGATTGCAGGATGATGTCAAAGATGGCGTTGCTGAGCTTGTCTTGCTCTTTAATGACGAAGTTTGTGGTGTAGCGCCGCCTGATCTTGCGGTTAGGCGCGACGTAGGTCGGCAGCGTGTTCTGGTCGCGATAGCGGTAATACGCCTCGACAAGCTGGCCATAGCCGCCCGTGATCTGTTTACCCTGCGACATCAGCAGCAGAATCTTGTCAATCGTCGCTGCGCCGAACCCGCCCGCCGAGGCGTACGCGCGAAAATCCACCCCGCCGGTCAGATTGCTCGGCAACACGACCTGCTCAAAGCCGGTGTCATCCACAACCGGCTCAAACGTCTTCTTGGCCGCGGCGATCACCGACTCGTTGTCAATTTGCGAGCGCAGCATCCGGCCCAGCGTCACGAGGTAATGCCGGACCATATACGGTCCGCAATCGGTCCACTCCAGTTGATCCTCGGCGAAGTTCCCGGCATTGTCAGGCGTCTCGAATTTCCGCGCCCGCAGCACCGCCGTGACGGTTGGGCTGGAATCGTTCGCGTCCGCCGGATCGCTGCCGACCGCGACGCCCTCAAGATAGGCGGTACCGCTGAAGGTGCCCGCGCCTGGAAACTGCACGCTCTCCGGTTGCCCCTGGCTGCCATACTTGCCCGTCGCGACCTGCTGCGTGCCGGTATCCGGCGCGGGCAGGTATTGCTTGTCACGAATGGCTACGTTGAACGCGCCGTCAATCTCGCCCTCACAGAGCGCGTGCAGGAACGCCACCTTCGCGCCCTTATCCACGTGCATCAGCGGCACGCCCTCGACCTGCACCAGCCCGCCACATTCCGGGATCACCAGATCTTGCTGCGCATCGCTCACACTCGAATAGGGCGCGCTGGCGATGCGCTTCTTTTTGCGTTGGAAAAACAGCAGGAAGCGCTGCGTCTCGACGGTCTGGTAGCTGAATGTCCCGGTGACCGGGACGAAGGAATAGGCCTGATTGTTTTCGAGATTGCCGTACTCGCTGCACTGTTTGCGGCTGCCGTTGCACTCGACCGCGGCTTGATAGGCCGCCGTGTGCTCGCTGAGCGGTTTGCCACCGCGACAGGCCACGCCCTTGAAATCTTTTGCCAGCGGGCAGATGACGTTGAGCTTGCGCGCCGGGAAATCCACATCCGCGCCCGTGTCCTGACTGATCGTGACGGTCAGCGACGGGTAACACTCATCCGGTTTCGAGCAGCGCCCGGCAAAGAGGATCAACGATTCGTTGGGCGCGGTGAGTGACGGTTGCCGCACCTGCACCCACATTCCTTCCATGCGGTAATCAGTCACGAGACGCGACAGTGCAAAATCTGCATTGGTGAGCGTCAAGCTGACTGTGTTGGCCTGTTTGCCCAGGAAGCGCCGGATGTCCCCGCGTGACACGACGCGCCGCTCGTACGCGTGCCCCTGCCAGGTGTACCCGCCGCCATTCGCGGGCACGCCAACCGGGCGCGGCCACGCGAATTCACTCACCCAGTTGTAGCTGTTTTCAGTGCCGACGTTGCTGAAGCGCGCGACCGCTTTCGAGGGATCGCTGAAGTCGGTTTCGTCCTGTGAGTAGAACTCCCACAGCTCGACGACGCTGCGCTCTTTCGCGCGGAGTTCAACTAGGAATTGCGGGTGAATAACTTGCATTACAGGTACTTAAAAGCGAAGCCGTTGCAGAGCAGATGAAGCGTGTTATCCGCAAGGATGAGCAGCCAAACGGCCATCCAGGCGGGCCGATCTTTGTGGTAACCAGTTGCAGAGCAGTCCTGCCAGGGCGACCAATTCGCTTTGGGTGCCAAATAGTTTTTTACGTAAACCAGAAATCTAGCCAGCCGCCATCGGTCAATGACAAAATGCGAAACGATGATGAAAGCGAGGCCTGGCCAAGTTGGTCGCAGAAAGACGAACGAGCACGCATAAGCGCAGGCATGCAGAATCGCGGCAAGGCTCTTCTTGGTCTTCTCGTTTGCCATCCAATCGGACTGCAAAACGAGAAGACTAAGCGCAGGCATGCAGAATCGCGGCAAGGCTCTTCTTGGTCTTCTCGTTTGCCA
>ERZ724522.449-NODE-449-length-26447-cov-8.439641_pt1 | contig 26447 bp, 22 predicted proteins | sample MGYA00376055_ERZ724522 | MGnify/ENA primary metagenome ERZ724522 (study PRJEB28724, sample SAMN07190884) | wastewater metagenome | isolation source: effluent of sewage treatment plant in Hong Hong | place: Hong Kong | collected 2016-03-17 ...
GTTGTCATGGTAAATAACCTCCGCCAAAGGCACCTACCGATGCCCAAGGCGCAAGCTACATTAAGTTAAATCTTCAATCGAAGAAATGTCGCTAAACTTACTTTGATGATTTAAGATTAAATTCCCTAGAGCCTCGGCGCTGCTATCGCCATAACCTCGTAGGTCAGTCTGATCTTCTATAGTTGCTTTGTATTCACCATTTGACTCTGTGATGATAATTTTCATAGTAAATAACCTCCAAGAATGGCCTAGTATCACGCCTAGACCACTCCTGCAAGCTACCTACACTTAGTCTTACATCCTCCCTACTCAGCCGCTACTGCCTCAAACTCTTCCGCCGCCTTATCACTCCGCGCAACAAGCTGTTGACGCTTCTCAATTGCCATCTTCAGCTTGCTCTGAATTTTGCCAATCTTATCCACATCCCCCAAAGCTGCCGCTTCTTGCAATTGTTGCTCAAGTTTTTTCTCGCGTGTTTCGGCAGCTTTGGCGCTAGTCTCAACCTGACGGTCAAGTTTCGACAACATATCAGCCAACACCTCCCGCCCAGGTGTGCCTTCGGGCATTTTTTGCAGCAACTCCCGCAATTGTGCGCGTTGCTCAACTACCGAAAGCTTAGTCGCCGCAAGCTTGGCGCTCATTTTGCCCAGCTTATCACGCAACACCTGCTGCGTTGCTTCAGGCAATTCAGCAAACAACGTTGGTGGCACCCACAAGTGGGAATCTTTCGCTGGATCAAATTGGCGCTTAGTAAACTGCACATGCTTGCGGTCGTAAGTCATCGCCAGCCAAGCCATTTCACCTTGGCCGTTGATATATGCCTGCAATTCTGTAGCAGAAAGATCACGCACCGCGAACGTTGCAAACTTTTTCCAGCGTTCGTTCTTTTTCTTATCCAAGCGTGCTTTGACATAATCAGGTGAAAAGTACTTGATCACCACCTTACGCTCAGCCACAAAGCCGAAACGCTGGTCCATTGGCGCTTCGCCTGCGTCAAGCGCGGCGAGGTTATACTTCACCCCACCACTAACCGTCAGATGCTTATGCTCTTTGTCATTGGAAATGGCATACTGCAAATTATCAGGATCATTGAAAACAACGCCCAACATGCCGTCAGTCTCAATTACTGAGACATCATTATTAGGCGCTTTTGCTGCGGGCGTACGACGTGTAACTGCCGCAGCTGAAATCGGTTGTTTTTCAGACATAACATGCTCCTTGTAAATTAGTTATTCAATCTACGCTCGTCCTGCGATAGAACAAGCGCACAAGCGAATAACTAATTGCCCAATGCTTTTCTGGATAGTTTGAATGGTGGTTAGACACAGCTTGCCCGAACACACTCATCGCCGCTGGCTCATGTCATCGCCAGTTTGTCTCGCGGATAAAATCAAAGCCCGCGCAATCGGCTTGTGTGCTGTTACGATGAATAGACTAGAGGAAAAACTTAGCTCTAGCTATACAAAGCCCAACATTGGCTTGCCTAAACATTCAAACGTACCACATCAGATTGTCAAAGATTGACATTAAGTAATTAACAGCAACCCGAACATCCTATCACTAAGCTCGCTCGCTTTGACGCGCAATGCGCAATTCATAAGGGCGGCTGGCTACGCCGGATGTGATGTCTTAAGGTGTCTGTAGTTTACTACGGCTTACTGCCGATGTCAATAACAAATTTTAGAAAATCTCAACTAAAAGTTTCGTGACCGCCTTGCGGCTGTCTTGAAGTGTCTAGAGCTTACTCTCAGTGTCTGCTCTTGTCAACCATTATTTTCGCCGTCTGGCCGGATTTTAATAAATCCACTCTCAACTAGGAAACGGCTTGCGCCATTCGTGCCTAGCCGAACTCTACGAGCGAAAGGTTGAAAAGAGCGAACCGCAAGCGGTGCTGATTGCGTTGCCTGCGATGACTGCAAGATACGCTTGATTGCTCTGGCTGTCAATCCCCAAAATGAAAAAATGTCATAAAAATGCGTAAGGCGCTGATTCCATTGGATTTATGGTGTTATGCACTCTGCAATGCGTGCGCGTTCTATTTATACCACGTGCGCGTTCTTATATACGCGGATGCGCGGGAGAGTGATATGTATATTAGAATCAGTAGTTTACAGCAAAATTGAGTGATATATTACAATGTGATCGGTGCGTGTCAAATTGACACACTTAAACATCTGCTTAATGGCTTAAACGTTTGTTTAACACCGGCCAAAACAACACCAACAACAGCGTTGTATGTCCTTTGTTGTCAAGTGTTTATGGCGATTTAGGTGAGGTGTTACTTTACTGTAAACAAATGGTTACACTTGGTGATATATAATACAATTAACACCCCCGCGCATCGGTCTATTGTGGATTATCTGCGACAGCATGTTGTCTAAGGGGCAGGCCAGGGCGGGCGATTTGCGTGTATGGGGTTGGCGTAAATTTTTTTTTTTTTTTTTTTTAATTTCTACTTCTTATCTATAAATTACGCTCCCGAGCATCGAGGTTAAGGATGGCTAATAATATCTGCGCAGGATCGCTTTATATGTCAGATGTCAGGTAGCGCAGCTGCGCTATGCGTTGTTGGTGGTGGTTGTTGTTATTATTATTACACAACACTAACTCTCCCGAGCATCTGAGCCTCTGTGCGGGAGCGTTGTTGGTATAGATTTAAGAACTTGGCCAGACTAAATAGATATACCATTATACCAATGTATATAACCTAAGCACCAAACTCTCTATACATTTATACCAATGTATACAAAAACCACACTCCACTCCCCAAAAAATCTGCGCGGGAGCGTGATATTTATACAATTTTTAATCCAAAAACCTCACTTTTCCCTTCATTTTAGTGAAATATCCACAAATCTGGGTATAAAGGTATATTAAAATCGAACTTCCCGGACCCGTATATATGTATACCTACAATTTATACCATCCAAAGGTATACTTTTAATCTCCCTATACTATGTTCTCTTTCATAATTATTACTATATAAAGGACTTACAAATCCACTATTCTTCTAATGTAAATATCTCACACATTTCTCCCTATACCTATATACCATCCCATATTCCCATATATACCCCCCTAGAAACCCCCGATTTTAATATACCAATATACCTTGACATACACCCCCTAACCTGCTATAATTACCCCATCAAATTCAGAAAGGAGCCTCCAATTCAATGGCCGAACCTGTGATCGTATCCATCGCCAATGGCACTGTCGGCACCATTGTCCGCGCACGCAAACGCCTAATTGTCGACGTACCAAATGAACTCCACTTAAAATTCAAAGCCACTTGCAGCGCCGCAGGTGTTTCAATGTCAGAAGTCATCGAACGCATGGCAACTGATTTCGTCAACAACCCTCCCAAACCGGGCCTGGGTCTGCCTACCCGTCCAGCCTTGCCTGAGTATTATCAAAACGGCCTGCCAACTACCCCAACAGAACCAACCACTCCCCAAGATGTAACCTATCCAACGCGCCCACTAAAATCCGACTCTCCTCCACCGCTCAAAGCCTATCCTTGCGGTCCTATCTATCGTGTCCGTAAAGGCTCGCCAGAGGCTGAGTATTTCCACACAAACACCGTATGGGTTGACGAAGCTGGCAATGAGTTCGACAAAGACGGCTGGGTGTTGGATAAAACTCAATCTGGCGCAGATCGTGCCTTCACCGACACTGCCAATGGTCGAGGCATGTGGGAGTTGACGATTGTTCGTGCGATTGCCGAAGGTTGGGAACCTAAGGCGTGGTTTGAACATTATGACGACTTGATGCAAGTGCTGTTGTCTTCTGCGCAGGATAGTGATATTCGATTGCTGGAGATGCTGGCGAGGTGGAAGAATAAGTTTAGTAAGGTTGTTTATAGTGATTAACAAGAGCAAAAACAAAGGAGCAAAATAAATGTCCCAATCAATCCAATCCAACACCGCAATGACCGCAGAAAAACAACGCCAACAGAACGCCCGTCGCCGTCCGCATTATTCCTTCAAAGGCGACGAAATCGCGGCGCTAGTCGCCAAGGCTATTGGTGATCTAGTCTACGATCAACTCATGGCCAATTCTCAACTAAGCAACGACATTCTCGCCTTCCCCCACCCAAAACTTGAGTTCAACTTCTCTCTCACCAAGTTCCCTATCGGCGAAAATCGTCGCATTCTCCTCCAAGGTGCCTTTGATATTCCTGATTTAGAGGCAATTCCGCCAAACGCGACGCGGATTCTCAACGATCTACCTGTCATCGTCGAAGAAAAAGTCGTCGAACCACTCGCTACTGGTACAATCGACGCCCAAAAACACGCAGATGACATTGATCCAAAGCTTAAACCAGCGACTCTAGCCAAATTTGGCAAGCATAACCCCCTAAAAACCGGCGTGAAAGCGCCAATTTCAACCAAAGAAGGTGAATAATGGCACCCGTTTTTGAAAAACTGAACGAACTCGACCATATCCGTCACCAAAACGACGCAATCATCATCGGCTTGGAGATTTTGATCTTCAACCTCCTGGGCCAACGGCTCAATCTCCGTCAAATCGCCGCCGATCCTGAGCTTATCGGAGCGATTTTGGGTGATATGAACAATCTTCGCCGAAATCCGCGTGAATTTGACGAAGCCATCAGCCTTGAACCTGGAACACTCGATGATCAACCGATTACTACGGACGAAGAACTGGTGGCTGCTGCCTATGCCGAAGCTAGCTCAGCATCCGCGCAAGGCGAAAATGAAGTGGCTAACCCTAATCGCCGATCATCGGTGGTACGTGATTTCAACCGGGGTGCAAATTCTCCGAAACCGAAACACCCATAGCTCAACTTTAGGACTTTCTTTCGGTCAATGGCCTGGATGGGCGTTTCGGAAGGTCAATAACCACTGGCAACCAGAGCCGTTTGTGTATGAGTTCGATCTTCAAACCAAACGGCTCTTGTGGGAGCGTAGGATGACAGGGTATCCGACGGATTTTTTAGAACTTTACTTCGCTAGTTTTGAGTTTTTAGGTCGCACAGGCGGCGAAGCGGCAGTGTTGTTGTCGTTTTATGGCGCGGAAGAGGAGCCAATTCTAGCGAAGTTTGCACAGGAGTACCAAAAATACCAAGCAGCGGCGATAGAAGCTGCGGGTGGGCCAGAGGCGATTGGGCCGGAGTTTCGTCCACCGACCGCTGATCAGGTAGCTAAAGCAGCGGGGATTAGTTATCCGAAGTTGATTGGAGCTTTATGTGCAGCAGCGGTGACGTTGAATTTACCGCTTGCGCGGGCAGTTTTGCACACCTCAATGCCGAAGGTGGTGGAGGCGGTGTTGAAAGATGCGACGGACGAAAACGGTGGAAGTCAACACGCGCAGAAGTTGCTGTTTCAGGCCGCTGGATTGGTTGATACCGGTGGAGCGAAGATCAATATCAACAACAATCAAAACTCTCTCTCCCTCCACCAACCCGGTGCGGCTCAGGGTTTACCTCCCTGGCGAACATTAAGTGAACTTACGGCGAAAGAACTGCCCCCAGTGGCTCTCCAGCCGGTGACAGATGATGTTATCGAAGGAGAATTGATCACTGTGAGGGATTAGTGTTTTCGGAAAAACTACGTCAACGTCGACTTGCTCAGCTAGAAGCGAGTGGGATGAAGTTGGTTGAGCATTCAATCGAGCAGGTGGATATTGCGATTGCGCATTTTGAAAGCCTAACTGACCGCGATGATAAGGGCCGACCAAGGGGGTTCAAGCGGACGCTGACGGCGGATGAGCAGGAGTTTATTGATAACGAACGACTGCAATCTCAGCTGTCGTTTAATTACTGGGCACCGAGGTATTACATAATTCCTCACTCGGATACGCTCAAACAGCATCACTTCAAGGCCAATATTGCTCAGCGATTTATCTTAGCCCGCGCCGCAGAGGCGGAAGAACGTGATCTGCCGATTATTATTCAGCTATTAAAAGCTCGGCAGATTGGCGGAACAACCTTGGCGGAGGGGATTTTGCTTTATAGCTGTCTCTTTCAACAAGATGTATCAGCGTTGATTGCTTCGTCTGATCCGGATAAGTCTGGGAATATGTATGACAAGAAATTCCTCACGCCACTCCTCAAGCATCCTTGGTGGTTACTACCACCCGGGCTGAAGTGGGTAGAGAGTGGAGAGAAGCGTCTGTGGTGCAATATGACAGATGTGGAGTTGACCTTAGCGCACGGGAATCAGGAGAGTCACATCGGGCGTGGGGATACGTTTAATAAGTTTCATTTATGCCTTGCTAAAGATACCTTGATTCGTGGAGCCAACGGTCAACTAACTAAAATTTGTGAACTTGACTTAACGCAACCGACAATAGTATCAACCGGTGAATTTAGTAGGCTAATTTGGTCAGGTAGAACAGAACGTCCAGCAGATATGGGTGTTAGTCTTAGGCTTTGGGGAAATCCACATAGATTAGATGTATCAGCTGATCACCCAATACTTACGCCAACTGGGTTTAGAGATGCTGGAGATTTGACTGTGGGGGATTTGGTTTACCATCCAGTAAGAAAAATAACCCATGATGTCACTGTCCTTAATTCCTATCATCGTCCAAGGGGAGCAAGTAGATATGGAAAGATAATAGAAACAGAGCATCTATTGGATCGAAATTTTGGTTGGTTGTGTGGATTGTACCTAGCTGAAGGGAGTATTAGCCTTAACCAAATCGAGAGAGATAACCAACGTCGGCCAGTATCGGTGGTATTCAGTGTGCATGATGACGAAGTTGATTCGATCATAGCTAAATTACGCAATATTCTACCGTCGATTAGTATAACCTGTAGCCGAAAAGCCAATAACAGCCAAACTAGCCATATCCGAATCAACCACAATGGAATTGCACAATTATTGTGGGATAACTTTGGTGCCGCTAAAACCAAACATTGGTCAGACAATTGCTGGAATTGGGGAGAGGAATTTTGTCTGGGGATGGTTCAGGGTTACATTGAGGGTGATGGCCATCTGAATAAGAAGACCAATGACATCACGGTAGTTTCAATTCGTCCAGACTTAATTTGGCAATTACGTGACACGATAGCGTCATTAGGTTTTGGCTGGTCTAATATTACACATACGGCTGGTGCTGTACGTTATGGGAGAAATGAGCAAGATAGGTGGGATTTACAGATAAATGGTGAAGTATGTGTAAAGCTGAGAGAAGCATTTGGTTGGCCGATACGTGAAAAGCGAAATAAGAAGATTCGTGCGCCTCATTGGCGTTGGTCAGATAATGGTGGAATTTGGATTGAGATAAAAGATAGGCAGACTAAATGGATTGAGAATTACTATTCGTTGACAGTTGAACATGAACTACATGATTTTCTAACGGCTCAATGTGTCGTGAAGAATACTGAAATCGCGGACTGGGATGATCCGCAGGGTCATATTGAAGCGTCATTACTCAAAGCCATTCACCCTAGTTCAGTTACCTTTGGCATGATGGAGTCGACAGCTAAAGGGAGAAATGACTATTGGCATAGACTCTGGTTGTCAGCCAAAGAAGGCTGGGATAAACGCCAGTCTATGGTGATGCCGATTTTTATCCCTTGGTATATCGCGCGAGATATTTATCCCACCGACGGCTGGTTGAAGTTGATTCCAGTGCCAGAGGGTTGGGAACCAGATGATCGTACACGTAAACATGCGGAGGCAGCTAGAGAATACGTCGCACGCTCGCCACACTTTCAGCAACTTCTTGGTAGCAACTGGCAGATGCCAAAGGAGCAGCAGTGGTTTTATCAGTTTGAGTTTAATCGTGCGCTGAAAAACGACGACCTCGGCAGCTTCTTTTCTGAAATGCCCGCGACAGATATGGAGGCGTTTCAATCGCAGGCAAGGAGTATTTTTAGTCCGCTTTTGATCGACTCCTATGCCAGTGACATTCCTAGTCCGAAAGCTGTGTTTACTGTCCTCGGCAGTGAAATTGATCCTCAGTGGGTTATCAGTGCGAATGAATGGGCACCGAGTACAGTTCCTTCACTCCACGTCAAACATCAAACCAAACACAAATCCTTCCATTGGTCGCTGCAACCGTTAAAATTCCACGGCTATAACGAAACCAACTTTGAACTCAATCGCCTCTGGCTTTGGGAATGGCCGGAGGAGGGGAATGAATATGCGGTGAGCCTGGATGGGGCGAAGGGGTTGGGAAAGGATCGGACAGTGTTGGAGGTTATTAAGAAAGCCACACCGCTGAGCCGCCCAGTTCAGGTGGCGGAGTTTGCGAGTGACTCAATCTCAGTAGGGGAAATTCTGCCAATCTGGTTGATGTTGTTGAAACTTTATTCCGTCCGCAGCATCGGCAAGATCAACTGGGCACAGGCTGCGCCAGAAATGGCGGCTGGTGGGGATGTGGTAATGCAGGAGTTGATTAAGCTCGGCTGGCCGAATTACTACGTTCGCACTGCAACAGATCGAGCAACGACAGAAGTGAGTGGCAGGCCGCAGATTGGCTTTGAGACAAATGGTAGAAGTCGGGATTATTTAGTCAGTTGGTTGATTCAGTTTTTGCGGAAGAAAATGGTGAAGATTAACTCTCCTTGGTTGGTGGATGAGATGCGGAATTTTGTGCGAAAGGAGGGGTTGACAAAAGAGAGGATTGAGCATGATTCTGGCTTTCACGATGATAGGCTGTTTGCGTTTGGTATTGGATTAGTTGCACTACATCAATTAAATATCGCTGGGCAGGAAACGCCTCAATGGAGAGATTATACGGCGGCGGAAGAGATGTTGACGGAGTTTACTACTTATTCCTCTCCTACTACCAAAGGTTCTGCCGCAGAACTCATTGACTTATTTATGGAAGATAGTCATACTCCACGTGCGCCGTTAAGTATTAGGCAGTTAGATGAGACGGATGTGACAATGACTGAGTTATTCACGACCTTTACCGGTGGCGTTTCTTTGCTGGGGTAAATATGCCGAATTACGATTGGACATGTAAAAAGTGCGAAAAGACCTTTGAACGTTTCTTGACGTTAGCAGAACGTGAGAAGGTGAAGACCGTTGAATGCGAATGCGGTGGAAGGGCTGAACAGGCTTTTCTCAGTCGGCGTGCGCGGGTGAATAAGGCTTATTTGGAGGAAGTGGTTTACTACGAGAACGCTAAAGGAGAGATTTTCCTGGTGGGGGATAAGAATGAGCCTGTGCCTGTTGGGTATGAGCGAAAGTCGACAGGGTTGTTGAATGAAATTCGCGGGCTGGAAAAGCGGCTGAACGCGCAGGATTTGGCGGAGTTTAGGAAGTATCAGGAACCGGAGTGTGAATATTGGGAATCGGTGATGAAAGAAGCGCATAGTGATATGCGGAGTTATATGTCGCAGTTATCGGAAGCTGGAAAAGCGTTGGCGATGGAAGCGATGGAATATAACGCGAAGACGCCTGGGATTCATGAGCGTCGGGGTGATCGAATTGATTTTGGGTATTTGAAGGTTTTGCATGACTAAACGGCGAAAAGTAAAAAAGGCGAAAGCTGTTATGCCCTATGATGGACAATATCTGTTGGGTGCATTTCAATTAGGACCGCAAAGTGTGGATGTGGTGTTAATGCCCAATATGAGCGGCGGTGAGTTTTACTTCATACCAGAAGAGGGTAGATTGCCTAGGATTAAAATTGGGCTTGATTACGCTAACTGGTATGAGGTTGTGGATGTGGTGGTACATGAGGCATTGGAGTATTTATTGACCTTGAACAACCATCGATTTGTACCGTCGGGTAAGTTCAACGCGGATCATGCTAATTATCAGTTTATGTTCGATCACGTTCAATTGACTACGGCCTGTGCCCAATTGGGTGTGTTTTTGGCAAATGCTCTGCCCAAAATTGCAGAAGAGTTCAATAAACATATAAAGTCGCGCAGCAAGGGGTAATGACTATGAATTTTCAAGAGGCATCGCTTAAATTCACACAAAAGCTCAATCCGAAATCTGGAATCGCTATCTGTGCCCATCAAATTGGCGATGAATTGACGCCACCCGGAACCCCAAAAACTGCCGAAGAGCGTTTGGTTTGCTTTAAGCAATTTTCCAGGGATGTAGATCAGATTTACGCATCAGAACATCGAATTCATACAGAGTTTACTGAGAGTGAGCGCCGTGAAATTGCAATTACTCTGTTAGAGTATGGCCACGACGTAGCAACAGTTTCGGACATTTACAAGAAGAACATTACCTTTTTGCGCCTCCTTTGGGATTTACCAAAAGGATATTGGTTAAGGCTCAAGCGTTGGATGAAATTAGGAGGGCTGAAGCCGATACAACTACTGATTAAACTCTTCAAAAGCGAGACGATCTAATGGATATTCTATCAATGTCTGCTGCGGCAGGAGAGAATAATTTAACCGAAGCCTATCATTCCTGGATTGCGCCACGGTACGACGCCGATGAGCGCACGAAGTTGAGTTGGTTGAATCAGTCATTGTCGAATGGTTTGAATACTCTTCGAGCGGAAACGGCTTATCCTACCATCGAAAGTGGTATTGAAAGCATCTCAGCGCGTTTGGTTAATCAATACAAGCCAGCAGCGGATGAATCACAGACGGTTATTTTCATCAATCGCACCAAGCGTCAAGTACGGGAAATTGTTTCGACCCTGGCCAATCTCAATCCACGCACAAAATATACCTCTGCCAATGAAGCCGATCGGGAAAAAGTTAGAATTCTAAACAAACGCTGGGAACATTGGTGGGCGAGTACGTTTGCCGATCGGCAGATTAAAAAAGCTCTCCAATGGGCGGCATTGAGTGTGGGGTATATCGTTCCACGGTGGAAGCTGAATCCTTACAATCCAGGACATGCTGAATGTATGCTGGACGTACTCGGGCCATTGGATGTGCTACCGGATCAATTACCCGCCGATAACGACCTTCAGCGTGCTTACGCTGTGCATTTGCGCTTTACTGAGCCTCTTTCCCAAGTTCAAAATGAATGGTGGTTACAGCGATTGAAGATTCGTCCAGATCGCGCAGGTGCGCCAGTGCCTTCGAGTGGTGATACAGCTTCACGACGTTGGTTTGGAAGGAGTTTGATTTATCGCTTATTTGGTGGCGGGGATTTGGCGAGTAATGCTGAGACGAATGGAGTGACGACCGCGCCGGAAGTGGATTTGTATTACACTTACATCAACGATCCGAGCTTGAATGAGTCTGGGATGGAGTTGCATTCGGATCAGTTTACAATGACTGATAACGAACACAAAACAGTCGGGACCACTTGGGAATATACTGTTCCACCATTAGGTAGTCAGATTCCAACAGGTAGAATGATTGCTGGCTATGAGCCGCAGTTGGGCGTGGATCAGCAAGCGCAAGATGTAGTGAATACTACCGCAACTCTAACACCAGAAACTCGAATGGCTGGACGGCAGGATGCGAAGATGTATCCTTTGCGGCGGCTGATCATCTGGTGCCGCAGCGCAGTGTTGTATGATGGTCCGAGTCATTATCTACACGGTATGGTTCCAGCGATTCCGTTTCGGATGGATGAATGGCCGTGGGATTATTTGGGATATTCAGTTGTACATGAGGCGATTACGGGACAGACAGCCGTGAATACGCTGTTGAGCAACGCAGTGCAGACGCAGAAGGTGAGGCTTAACCCGCCGATTACTTATAATGAAAACGAATACGCCAAATCTACGATGGATCGGGTGAGCTTTATGCTCCCCGGAACGAAGATTGGTAAGACTGGAATGCTAGCCAATCCTATCGCGCCCGTTTTACCTTATCAACACTACGACCTTTCAGCCTCTTTGCCGCAGATTATTGAACAACTTCTACAATTGATGGACTATCAAGTTGGTGTGCAGGACTTCACTGCGCTAGCCAAACTGGGTCAAATGCCTAGTGCTGATGCAATGGAGAAGATGATGCAGGCGATTGGGCCGCTGATTTCCGATGCAGCGCGGAATATGGAGCGGAGTTTGACGCTGTTGGGTGTGCAGTGGATGTGGAATATTTTCCAATTCGACAATGCCAAGCGTCGGATTTCATTATTCGGCAAGAGTGGTACGGTTGATGAGGATTTTGATTACGACCCAGGCGTGTTTGTTCCTGGTGATGTTCCTGGCGTTCCGCCGAAGTCGAGCTTCATGCGTAAGGCGCTGGTTTGGGGTAAGGCGTTTACTTTTGCCGTAGCGCCGAATTCGGCCTTCGACATCACCGACATGCAGCAGAAGTTGCTGTATATGCAACTCTGGCGCGATCCAAAGAATTTCCCACTCGGCCCGTGGACGTTTGGGAAGATGATGGGAATTGACATCGGCCCTGCGCCGGATGGAGCGGTGACAGAGTTAGAGCAATTCATGGCTTGGCAGGAGTTGTTGAGTAAATTCCAGGTTAAGCAACAAATCGACGCCCAGCAGATGATGACGCAGGCGCAGATTGAAATGCAGGTGCAGATGGCGTTGGCACAGAATCCACTGATTGCTGCGTTATCAGCGGCGACTGGACAGGGTATGGGTCAACCACCGCAGAATCCTACACCGGGTTTAACGCAGGGGGCGAGTAGTCAACCGGGACGCCCAGCGAGTTTGAATAACTCACCTGGGATTGAGCAGAAAAATGATCTTAGTGGTAATGGACCGAGAAGTACGTTGACGACTTAAGGAGGAATTATGGCTGAAGGGTATAGTGAGTCAAGAAATCCGGCGGACTCGATTCCTCCGGGAGTTGGGGGCGCAGCCGCGTCAATGCCGGTGCAGCCGGGTGGTATGGCACAGCAAGTGGCTGGTCAAGCGCCGATGACGCGGGATCAGCAGAATGGTATGGCTGATCCGATGCAGCAGCAAATGGCGCAGCAGGCATTGATGCAGGTGCAGCAGCAGTATCAGGAAGCGATCGCAATGGCGCAGGGATTGTTGGAGCAGCTGCAAGCGATTATGGAAAGTGTGCCCGCTACTGCACAGACTTTAGGTCCGGCAATTCAGCAGTTGCAGGCGATTGGTCCAATGGTGATGGAAAGTATGTTGGCGGCAGTGCAGAGTGTGCAGGCTGAGCCGATGGCTCCGCCGAGTGTTTAAGTGGAAGGGGGTGATGAAATTGACAAACAAATACCTGGGTCTGGGGTTCTTGCTATTCCGACACCAAGCTCGATTACTCGCCAATTCCCTAGCGATTGTTGGGTTAGTGATGGGTCTGGCAATTTACGCCCCTGCTCAGATTGAGCCGCGTGCAAAGGGTGGGGTATGCACGGCGCTTTGGCAACCCACGCAAACAAACACGTTCAATTTATGGAGAGGCTGTGTCTATCCTTCGAGGTTGTGGGGGCACCTGTCGAAGTGCTAGATACTACCTCTCCACCAAATCTCTTGACATTCTGCCGTAGAATGTTCATTATTCACCCATAACCAACTCGCACACTTTCTATTGGAACCGTTCCCCAATGGTAACACCAAGCGAGAGACGAGTCAGAGGTTAGCTTATGACAGCAGAACAACAGCGTGAGGCGCTTGATAAGTTCTTAAAAAGTTTGCAAGGCGCGATGAACCCTGAAGCTTTGGCTAAAGCTCAGGCTTTTCTCGATCCGACCAAACCAGAGAACCAATCAATTATCGACGCAATTACAATCGGTTCGCAACGCGGTTGGATGGCACAAGACGATTATCAACGTCGGCGTCAGGAAGTTGAGCGAGAACGCCAGCAACTTGAAGCTTTACGTGGAGATTTTTTGCAGAAGCAAGAAGCTTTGCAGAATTACAAGGAATACCTTGAGACAAACTTTCTGCCAGCGGATCAGTTCGAGGCGGCCCAGCAACAGATTCAGTTATTGCAATCACAGTTGCAGATGGCTTCGACCAAGTTGGAAGAATATGGTGAGGAATTGGCAGTCGCCAAAACTGCACCACAGCCTCAAGTCCAGTCGTCACAGAGGGGAAGTATGAGTACAGAACAAAAACCCGAAGCGCCATTCAAGTACGTAACCGTAGAGCAGAACCAAGCATTGGCTGAACAATTGGTACAGGGTACGTTGATGGGCAGTGCTCAGATGTTGCAGATGATGCAGGAACATCAGGCATTGACCGGTCAGACGCTGAATATTACCGATTTGACTACCGAGGCGTTGAAAGCGAATAGACTTCCGGCGGATTATTGGGCTGAGAAATATCAGATCAACGATCTGCGGCAGAAATTTGCTGAACGCCAACGGCAGGCCGAGATTGAAGAACAAGCTAAAGCTCTGGCGGCAAAAATGGTTAGTGCCCAAATGGAGACTGGCCAAGGTGGTGGTTTGCGGGGGAACGGTAATCCGATTTTCGGGGATATGCAACGCGAGCCATCTCAGCGATCGTTAGTTGGAGTTGATCTGCCGCAGGATCGTAGTGGCTTTGCCACAGATCGCGCAGCGGTGGAAGCTTATATGTCAATCTCACAAACTGGTAAACTGCCTGACGGTACGCCCGTTCATACGTCGCCCTCCGGATTTTAGTTTAGGGTGGGGAAATCCCACCCAACTACAATAGGAGTTTCGACATGGCTATTCCGAGTGAAGTTGATATTATCACACATAAGGTAATTCAACCTCGTGTGATTCAGGATAACTTCTTCCTGGCGTCGGCATTCTGGGCGGCAATGCGCCGCAAAGGCCGATTCATTCCCTTCGGCGGTGGTTCTTACATCGCTAGTCCTTTCCTTTATCGCGGCTTGCAGGCAAATGCCTACAGCCCCGGCGACGAGTTCTTCCCGGAACGTCGTAACATCATCAGTCAATTTGTGCTGAATCCCAAGTTCTACATCGGCTTTGCGGTGGAACAGCTTGAGGATTTGGAAGTTCATGTCAAAGGCCCGAATGCCGTGTTTAGCTTGATCCGAATGGATTTGGCTGCGCTGGTGCTTTCGATGACTTCGACGATTGCGGTGGCGTTCCATAAGCATGGTCAGGCTATTTCGGGTGATGACCGTTCGCAGCACATCAACGGTTGGGTTGAGGCGCTGAATGACGGTGTTAGTCCGAGTTATGATGGTCGGGCGTATGCGAGCTATGGCGGCCAAACGCGTTCAGAAGTTGGCGATGTGCTGAATTCGGTGCCGTTTTATAACGGAACCGCGACTGGCCAAACTGCGCCACTGACTTATCCACGGTTTGTGGAGGAGTATCTGAAAGCGAGCTTTGGTCAAATGCAACCGGATTTGATTCTGTCGTCGAAAGGCGTGATTGCTGATTTGGAAGCGCAGATGCAACGGCAGCAGGTTTATGTGCAGGCGAACGATCCCTGGTATGGTTTGTATTCAGGGGTTAAGCATAAGAAAGCGATTGTGCTGCACGATGACCTCTGGCCGAGCGCCCGCTATGGTCGGAATGCGGAATATGGTGATTTCACCACGAGTTCATTCACCTTTGCTTCGGCTGGAGTGCCAACGAGTTTTGCGGCAGAAATGCCATCTAATGGCACAACGCTGAATGTTGGTGAAGTGATGGGCATGTTCAATACCGACACCTGGGATGTGATTCTGTCGGATTCTAAACTGTTTAGCTTTGGCTGGACGGGTTGGGAAACGGCGCAGACCAACACCCGAGCGGTTGGCAAAATGCCTGCGGCAATCAACCTGCGTTGTAATGGCAATCGCTACAACCGCCAGATTTTTGGCATTTCGTAAGGAGGATACAAATGCGTACTACAAGTTGGCCAACTGGCACGACTTTGAACGATGCCACAGTGGGCGGTCAGGCGGGGTTCTATGGCAACCGCAGTAACGATGGTTCTGGCGGTGATCGTATGCCGGGCCTGATTGGCTTGGAGTTGGAACTGGATGACGCCGGAGCGCGTAAGTTTGCTGCGGCACTTGGTTTGACGGTGGGAGTGCTGAAGAAAGGCCGGTATCGTCGGGTTAAGACGAAGGCCGGTTCGACGGTTACACCTGCCCGGGGTCTGGCTGCGTTTTATTCGTCTTTGACGGATGAAGCGGCGGATACCGTGACGCCGGATATGCCAACCAATCCGATCTTCGCCGGGGTTTATCTCGGTGCAGTCACGGCAGGTAACTATACCTGGATTCAGGTGAGTGGCCTTGCTCCTGCGCAGTTCGTGGCGTCGGCTTTGACTACGACTTCTGCCGTCGGTCTGCCGGTGCAGCTGGTGGCTGCATCGAGCGCCGGTCGGTTTGATAACGTGGCCATTGCGACTTCGGCAACTTTGGGACATGTGATCAAAGTTGTGGGGCAACAGGCAGAAGCTGCGGTGGCTGACACGATTTCCTATGTGTTTCTCTGGGAGACGCGTCGGTTTCTGTAATCCTTGCAGGGAGGGACTGGAGTTCGCTTCGGTTCCTCCCGCAGAATTGAAAGGAGAATTATGGCCGCAGAAGATGTTCGCTTTGTTGATCGGGTGAATATCATGGGCAAGGCGAAGATTATTGTTCGCGTTAATGGCCCAGCGAGTTATTCACAGTCAGGTAAGCAGCAGATTATTCCGGCGCGTGTAGGACTGAAACGGATTGATTCTGTAGCAGTAGCCAGTCAGGCAATTACCGATTCAACTGGTGCGCCAAGTCGAAATGTTTCGGCGTTTATCGACGGCGATGGGAAAATTTTGGTGCATTGGTCGGCGATTGGTGGCGGTACACAAGTGTCGGATACTGCAAATCTGAGTGGGGATAGCTTCCGCTTGGAGATTTGGGGTTTCTAGCTCATGGCACAAGCGTCAAGCCTGTTGGCATATACTCAGTTAATCGGACGTGTGGGGGGAGTTGTTCCGCCGCATGTGGCGTTAGAATTGGTGCAGCAGGCTTGGCGTACTATTTGTCAGCAACGTCCGTGGAGTTTTCTACGGGCTAGTGGGTATTTGGTAGCTCCAGGTGGATTTAGTGGCACAGTGACGTTTACACGTGGAAGTGTGAATTTTTCTCCTGATGCAGATTTGTATGCGTTGATTGAAACGCCAGCCGAAACGCGGTTGGTGGGAATTGGACAGTTAGCCATGCGAGTGGGTGGGAGAATTTATCCAATCCGCACGTATGACGCTGCGACGCATACTGGGACATTAGGCCAACCGTGGCTGGGATCGAGTGGAAATGCAGAAGTGACGATCTTTCGACAATTCTTCACTGCCCCGATTTCCGAAGCGGAAGGGAATGTGGAGAGTAATAACTTCCGCGCGTGGTTATCGATAGTAGATGATTCAACAAATCAGCCGCTGTTGTTTAATCGGTCGTATGAATGGGTGAATTCGCTTGATCCACGGCGGCAGCAGACTGGCGAGCCGAAGTATATTGTTGCTGCACCGTTTAATGGGACATTGTTTGAACTCTGGCCGCATTATGTGGGGAGTGAGGATAAGATTTATACCTGTCAGTATTTAAGAGATTACACAACCTTGAGTGAAACCAATGGTGATCCGGCAAGTTATTTGCCTGATGTGATTTCATTGCGGTATTTATCGGCTCAAGCGCGACTGGCAGCGTATGAATGGGCAATGGCAAATGTGAAGGCTTATCCTGAGTTTAGCGGCATTGACTGGAAGAGTTTGATTCAACTGGTTAGTGTGGAGCTAAATGACGAATACCTCAAAGCACGACGTAATGATGAAGCCAAAAGCGCGTCAGAATTGGATGACATGGCGCGTCGGCAGTTTATTGTAACGGGCTATGGCCAAGGTACTGCGCCAAATCCGTTTATTTACCAATAGGAGAATTAGCATGCGTTACGAAGAATTTGAAACTTGTGCAGAGCCTCAAGTGCCGACACCGCCGAGTTGGAATCCTGGTGGTGGAGGTTCGTTGGGTAGTGGGCATACGTACAACTCCCATCCGGTTCCTCCGAGTGGTATCAATGGTGCGCCGAGTTATGATGGGGGATTGATTAAGTCTTCCTTTGGTGCTGAGGCATTGATTAGCGTCAACGCAAATCCTGGTCTGGGTGCTCAACCCTCAGCAGGTGCGCCGACTGGTCCGGCGTGGGATGAATGCCCGATTAAGGGTGGACTGTAGGTTATAGGGATAATTGTAGGAGAGATTATGCGGAGAACAAATTGGCTCCTGGGTGTATTGGTGTGTCTGGGTGTTTTGACTGGGCTGGCGAGTGAAACGTCAGCCCAGACTTATATTAAGCGGCAGGGATACTGTCAGCGTCCGGCGCAGAAGGTAACTACAAATGGTGCAACGAGCACTACGACAGTGATGCAGATTGTGCCGGGCTGTACGGTGACGGTCTATAACACGGGCACTACAGTAACTGCGTCGTTGTACGCTACAGCCACTGGCACGGCTCGGATAAATCCGATTGTCGCGGATGCGACTGGGTATTATTGGTACTATGCGGCGGCGGGGAGATATGATGAGCGATTTAGTGGTGGTGTTAGTCCGAATACCTATCCAAGTCCAGTTACTTTAACTGACGTAGTAATTTCTCCTACAACCTTTGCTGATCCATTAGTGCCTGTTGGTGGCTTAGGTGCGGTGCAGATTGATAATGGTGGCGGTCAGTTGGATGGGGATCAGGGGATAAGAGTTGATTTGAACGACATGCTCCTGCGCATTGGAAGGAGTGGGTTTACTGGAAAGTTGTCGTTGTACAACACGAATGGCTATGGCACGACAATTCAAGCGGGAAGTCAGAGCCAAAATTGGACGATTACATTACCGACAGGTACTCCAGCAGTTGGGCAGGCTTTGTTTGCGACGGCAGTTGGTGGAGGTTCGGTTACGACTGCATGGCAGACGCCAAGTGCACTACGGGTGGCTAATTTAGGGACGCTGTTGACTCAACGCTCGACCCTGAATATTGGGGGTGTGCAGGTTGATGGTGATAGTGCCAGTAGTGGGTTGGCGGCGACAGATAATTCGCTGACGGGTCAGACGGATTTGACGACCAAGGGCGTGCCGACCAAAGTGCGGAACTTGATTACGGACTATAACGCTAGTCCAGATGCGTCGTTGATTACTGGATCGATTACAGTAGGAACAAATAGCCTGACGGTTAGCGGGAGTGCGCGGTGGAAGGTAGGGCATGGAATTTTGGTAGCGGGTGCAGGTGTGAGCGGAGCAGACTTGATCACCACCGTAACGGCGATTAACGGTTTAGTATTCACACTCGCTGCGAATGCCTCAACAACTGTAACAGGTGTGCGAGTGCAGCATGATAATTCAGCTGCATTCCAGGCAGCGATTGATGGGAAGTTAAATCCGTATGTGCCACAAGGGGATTATCTCATCGCACGGCCTTTAGTTCTGCCGACAGATATTACAGAAGGTTTTCCCTTGCGCTTGACCGGCGCTGGACCCGGTGCGACGAAGTTGTTAAACCAAACTACGGGAGATTTGTTTGTTGGTCAGGCAAATTCGACTATTCAGAATTTGATTATCGAGGATTTGAGTATTAGTAATACTACTCCAGGTAATCCATACACAACCAGTCTGTCAAATTCTAATGGCTATGCGATTAACTTAATTGATGTCGGCACGGCTAATCAAGTTAAGGTTAGAAATGTCGTCATTAACGGATTCCGGGGCGCGTTTGCCTGTGCGAATTGTCAGAATGGCTTGATTGAGGATTTTACGATCCGTGAATTCAAGACTTGCGCTGTTTGCTTGGTGAGTCCTGAAACAGTGTTTGTAGGAGCCGCAGAGTCTAATGTTACGGCATTGAAGGATGGATTGGTTGAGTTAGGGTTGTATGCAGCGGATGCAGATGTACCGTTGACTGGGATTTCATGGACTTCTGGAAGCAAGACGTTGACTGTGGGTTCATCGACGTTTAACGCGAATCACGTTGGTCGCTGGGTGCGTGTGACAAATGCAGGACAGACCGGCGGTGATGTTATTGCGATGATTCGCACGGTGAATTCAGCCACTTCAGTAACGCTGAGTGCTGCGAATAATAGTGGTAGCACGATTTCTGGTGGATCAGGGACGATGTTTAAGACGAACATCGCTACGCTGTGGCTTCATCGGGCAAGTCAAGGGGATCACCAGAATCTGACCCTGCAAGGAAATTGGTCAAATGCGATTACAGGGCATGATACTTCAGCAGTAAGGCTTGAGAATAGTTCAGGTGTGGTGTTTAAGAATCTGTGGGTGGAAGAATCAGGGGGCCAAGGCGGGCCGGATTTGTTGGTGAAGGATTCTAACAACGTTGGTTTTGTTGGGTATCACTCAAATGCAGACCCTGGACTCTGGCCGGGTAGTCATAGCTCGTTTGCGAAGTTGGTCAATTCCAAGGGGATTGCGGTTAAATCTGCTGATCTAGTGTCGAGCGTTAGTCCGTTTGATGTCGATGTGGATTCGACGCTGAGTGTGGACGATTCTTATCTAGGGTATCCGGCGGGAAGATTCGTTACGGGGTATCAGAATATTACCTATGGCGAGAACGTTGTCTTTCGCTTGAATGGTGCAGAGACAGTTGGAAATGCGTCATTGATGGATTCAGTTTACGGTGAGCAGTTTATTCTTAATCCGCGCTATGACGATGCAGCAGGCGCGAATACAAACTGGACCGAGGCAATTCCGACGGCGTTGACTTATACCAGCAGTGGCACGGGACGGCAGCAGAGATATGTGACGGTTAATCGCCAAGGAGCTAGTGCCACAACGACGACAAGTTTGGTAATTTCACAGGCCGTGACAGTGCCGGACGATGTTCCGGCTGGCTGGTGGACAGTTGGCTTTGATTGGCGCGTGAATGATTTTGGCTCGCCCAGAGTTAGTTGTGGAAGTAGTGGCGGCGGTGAAGTATTTGTGGATGTGGCAGCGAGTTCAACGGGTGGAATTGGGTATCCGGCTGGAAGTGCGCTGGGATTGCGCTGGAGTAATAGCCAGTGTGATGGTACGCCAGAGGATAAGTGGTTTAGATCGAATTTAAGAGTTTATTTAGGCACAGGTACGGGTCGGACGTTTACGGTTAGAGTTTATTCTGCCGCAGGAGCGCAGACACCTGCGGTAGACTTTACCAACTGGCGTTTGATGCCTGGAAAGCATGCGGTAGGTTCGTATGATCAACCGATTACGCAATATAAGGGTGGACTGATTGAAACCGCCGCAAGTTTGATTTTCAAGGATGGTATTGGTGGAGGCACGCGGACTGTTTGTATTAACAATGCAGGCGCGGTGGTCTTTGGCATTTGCGGCGGTGGTGGAGGCGGTGGGGGAACTGGTGATGTAGTCGGGCCATCGAGTGCGACAGATAATGCCGTGGTGCGGTTTGATACGACTACTGGTAAGCTGGTGCAGAACTCAACAGTTACTGTGGGCGATACGGGTAATGTGGCAGGTGTTGGCACACTGAATACACATACTATTCCGGGCGGAACTGACACGTTTGGGATGTTGAATGCGACGCAAACGTTTAATAACAAAACGTTGGTGACGCCGACGATTGCTAGTTTTGCGAACGCTACGCATAACCATACGAATGCTGCCGGTGGTGGTCAGTTGGCGCTGAGTGCATTTAGTTCTGTGACGGGCAGTGGCGCGGTAGTGGGAGCAAATTCACCGACGCTGATAACACCAAATCTAGGCACGCCTTCTGCGGCAGTATTGACTTTTGCGACAGGCTTGCCGGTTGATACAGGGATTACTGGATTAGGTTCAGGAGTGTCGGCGTTTTTGCAGACGCCTAGTTCAGCAAATTTAGCTACAGCCGTAACGAATGAAACTGGTACTAGCGCATTGGTGTTTAATACTCAGCCAACGTTAGATAAGCCAGTGTTTACGAGCTATACCTACGCGACATTGCCCACGCCTGCAACTAATATGCAGGTGGTAGTGACGGATTGCGCAAATACTGCGTGTTCGTCTGGTGGTGGTTCGACGGTGCGACTGTTGCGGTATAACGGTTCAGCTTGGGCAGTGTTGGGTGATGGGGATAGCGGCGGAACGCCAGCGTTCTCTTCGATCACGGCGGGCACAAATACAGCAGCATTGGTGGTTGGTACAGGCGGTTCGCTAGGAGTGAGTGGGACCGGCACGATTGCCGCTACAAGTGTGACTGGATTAAGCGTAACGGCGGGTAAGACGCTGACGGTTAGTAATTCACTAACGCTTAGTGGCACGGATTCGAGTTCGATAGCCTTTGGTGGTGGTGGAACGGTTGCTTATACAGATAAAGCGAATACCTTCGGCGCGTTTGCGCAGAATTTTGCCGCAGCTACGTCATTGACAATTCCTACCAGCGCGGGCGCTGCTCCTACAGCTTCAGGGACTATTGCGTATGACTCGACGAGTAATACTTGGGAAGCGGGAGTTAATAGTGGGAATAAGACGTTTTTATTTACGGATGGCAATGGAAGTGGTTTAACTGCGTTAAATGGCTCAGCAGTCGCTAGTGGCACGGTCGGGTTGACGGTCGGCGGCACTGGTGTCACATCCTGGGCGAGCAATCAGGTGCTGGTTGGAACAGGGACGAACACAGCGGCGCTGAAAACAATTCCATCGTGCTCGAATGCGACTACAAGCAAGCTGCTATATGACAACGGGACACAGACGTTCACCTGTGGCACGGATCAAACTGGCAGTGGTGGAAGCTCAGCAGACGGCACGACGATTGTTGATACTGGCGTTTTGTCGGTGAATACTGCAAATGCTTTCGTCTGGACAAATACGCATGGTTTCCGCACTAACATCGGCACTGGCAGCACGACAAATACAAATCCAGTAAATTTGGTTACGCTCTCGCCGAATACAGCCCCGGGGAATGGAAATTACAAAGCATCTCCAGCACTAGTGCTGCGCGCGCAAGCGGATGCAGGTGCGGGAGCGTTTAACACTGGTTATCGTTTCTATGTTCTACCCAGCGACACCACGGGACAGACTACGCTGGATATTCAATTTAATAACGGTATTAGCGGTAGTACCTCCTGGGCTAGTGTTTTACAACTTGGCCCAACGGGTAACTTGCTGGTTCAGAATAACCTTCAACAAACGGGTTATGCTGATATTGCTAGAAATGGTGCATTCTCTGCTCCAGCTTCTGGCTATCTGCGTGTCTATGCGAATAACACAACTGGAAAGTTGACTTGTGTGGATTCAAGTGGTGCTGATTGCTTTGCCGCACCTAGTGAAGCACTGCTAAATCTTCCGATTCCACTTAGTGGCCTGTTGGCGTGGTGGGATGTTGCGAAAATTTCTGCGGCAGAAGGTGATGCAGTTTCGACGGTTACGGACTTGTCGGGGAATGGGTATGACTTAACCTCGTCTTCTACGAATCGTCCGACTTATACCAGAACAGCTGCTGGACCATTTCCGGCTTTGTATTTTGATGGCGTAAATGATGGCATGACAAATGGTTCGTTGATTACTGATCGGCGGGCATTGACCACGTTTACGGTAATTCGACCACTGCGTTCTGGGTTACAGAATACGTTCCTGGCGCTTGGCTCGAATCAGTTTCGTTTGCAGCATTACCAAACCGTCGCGCAGCTGTACAACGGATCGAGTTATCTATTCGGCGCACTGACCGGTTCGCAGGTGCCGATTTACGATGATTGGCAGATTGTTACGACGACGAATGATGCGTCGAATTCGATTGTTTATAAAGGGCCATATACGCAGTCGGATACAGCCTTAAGCGCAGGGGGGCAGACGGCAATTGCGCTTGGCCGAGATGATGCGAGTTCGACTTTCTTCAAGGGTCATATTGCTGAAGTTATTGTTTACAATCGTGTATTGACCGCCACTGAACGAATGCAGGTTGAGGCGCGTTTGAGGGCTAAGTATGGGATTGAGGTTAAACCGGATAGTCAGTCTGATTTAGTTGCGTTTATTGGGAACAGTCTGCTGACTTCGTTTAATCTAAATGCTGATACAGATTCTGTGCCTGCCCAAGTTAATCGGGCGCTTGGGTATGGATATAAAGCTAAGAATTTTGGCATTGGCAATTTCTCAACCGCGCAGCTGACTTCAGTTACTGCTCACGCGAATTATATCAATAGTTATTATGACGCAAAGCGTCGGAAGAACATTGCAGTTGTTTGGGAAGTTACGAATGATTTGGTGAACAACGGCGTGACGGCGACAACGGCGTATAACAACTACGTCAATTACTGCACAGCATTGCGGAATGCTGGTTGGAAAGTTGTGGCAGTAACGGTGTTGCACCGCTCGAATAATTCAACACTTAACACTAATATTGATACAGTCAACACGAACATTCGCGCAAATTGGTCCACCTTTGCCGATGCTCTGGCCGATCCGGCTGCGGTATCGAATTTGTCGAATGAGACAAATACGACTTACTTTCAGGTCGACCAAGTGCATTTGAACGCGACAGGTAATACTGAAGCGATGAATGTGATTTATCCCCAGGTGTTGAAGTTATTGGCACCCGGATTTTATTTGCCAATTAAACACTGGCTTCCTGCGGCGGGCTGTAATAACACTACCGCTGGTTCGATGTGGGACTTACCCACCTCAGCGGCTGCGGCTGCTGCCTGTGTGACGGGCACGAATATCCAGAAAGGTGTGTTGGATTTTGCTGATACTTCTGGTGGATTCTCTGCCCAGACAACTCTAGCGTTACCGAGTGATTGGACAGCTAGTACTTTACCGGATGTCAATATCTATTGGACGACTTCCGCTACGAGTGGCCAAGTAAAGTGGACAATGACTTTTGTGTGTACCGATGCAGCAGCAAGTGCTACGGATGATCCAGCGTTTCCAACGTCTAGTAACGGGTTCAATACCGTAACAACGGCAGTGCCAGGAACGGCAAATAGGGTGCAAACGTCGACAATTACGGGCGCAACTCTACCAACGAGTTGTGTGACAGGGGTGCGAAATTTATTGCACGTGAAAATTTTCCGCGATGGTGCTGATGCGGCGGATACAGCTAGCGCGACAGTTAGACTGATTGGCGCTGAGTTGACTATTCGGAGAGGGTATTAGGAATGAAGATTTCAATTTTGTTATCTTTGTTGTTGTTGGTTTTGTGTTTGTCGTTGCCAGCACAGGATCGAATGTACCGAAGGGCAGTGGTGGCTGGACCGACTCCGACTCCAACTCCTACGCCGACACCGGGAGTTTGTACATATACAGGTGAAGGCACGTTGGCGTTCTGGTACAAGATGGACGCGGAGAGCTACGCGAACAACGATCCGATTGGCACGATGACTGACCAATCGGGAAATGGTATGAATGCGTTAGCGAGTGGAGGTAATCGTCCTACGTTTCAAACATCGCAGATCAACGGCAAGCCTGCTGCGTATTTTGATGGTATGGATGATTATTTGTTGAATTCCATCACAGGGACTATTGCTCAACCTAATGTGCTGTTCATGGTGGCGCGTGAGGAGGCGGGCAGTTCGCTGATGTTTGATGGGAATTCTGGACGCAATTTGTTGGGCGTGGCCAGCGGCACGATGTATGTGTATGCCAATGTTCTGCTGAATTGCGGCGCGCAAAGTTTGAACACGTGGCGGGTGTATGAGGCAGTGTTTGACGGCACCAGCAGCGAGTTGCTTTACAACGGCGTTAGTCAAGCTGTTGGCGATGCCGGAACAAGCGGGCTGAGTTTGAACGGTGTCATTGGTGCCGGGAATGGTGGCACAGCGCCTATGAAGGGGCACATGGCGGAGTTGCTATTCTACGATTCAATCAACAGCACCAATCGCGCAGCTATTCGAGCCTGTCTTCAGGCGAAATATGGACTGTAGAAAATTACCATCTGCAATAGAATAATTGCTCCAGTTGGGTGGAGTTAGTTATAATCAGCTAGAGCAGAAATGTCGAAGAGAACTGGAGAATTTATGAAACTTTTGAATTCAATTTTGTTTGCTTGTGTTTTGGCATTTAGTGCCAGTTGGGTGCCTGCGCAGGAGAAGAAAGATTCTGCCGCAGAACCTTTGGCGCTGAATGTTAGTGAAAAGCAGGTGCTGGATAATTTCATCCAGCGTAGCAATGTGTTGAGTGTGGCAGCCAAGGAAGTGCGAAAAGAGTTTGAGGAGGCTTTGAAAGAATGCCTTGAAGCTCGGACACAGAAAGAGAAGTTGGCTGGAGTTGACCGATTGATTGTGGCGGCTGTAAATGCTGATAAGGACAAGCAGAAGGAAGAAGGCTTGAATAAAGAAGTTGAAGATTGGCTGAAAGCTGTGCGGAATCGGTTGAAGTGTGAGGACTGTTTGTTGGATGTGGATAAGCAGCAACTGCGGCGCCCAGAGAAGAAACAGACGGAGAGTAAAAAGGATTAGTTATGAAACACTTTTTGGCATTTCTGCTTTCATTTGTTTTTAGTGTCTCAGTTCTAGCGCAAGAGCGTGAAGGGACGGTTAGTCCTGCGGCAGCGAGTATTCGGGGTGCTGCGAGCGCACCAAGTGGGAGTTGTAGTCCGGCGAGTACGGGGGCGGTTGGGGTTAGGATTTATGGTGGGGCGTTTTATTATTGCAATGGTGGAACGTGGGCTGCGATGAGCGGTGCGGGTGGGACGACTATTAACAGCACGAACGGCCAGTTGCCGTATCGTGTGAACGGGACCACGTTTGGGGATTCGGCGATTGCGAGCAATGCGCTGAATTCGACCTACTTG